>Ga0265297_10001760_pt1 | contig 48221 bp, 34 predicted proteins | sample Munlanlwell13791_FD_192502 | JGI IMG/M metagenome (GOLD analysis project Ga0265297, IMG submission 192502) | Leachate microbial communities from a municipal landfill in Southern Ontario, Canada - Leachate well 137-91 | ecosystem: Engineered > Solid waste > Landfill > Unclassified | place...
CAGGAAAACTACCCTCTCTTTGAGAAGTTCTACAAAAAAGCCCTGGAGCTTGACCCTAAGAATGAAGGCGTATATATTGAATTAGGCAGGTACTACCTTAACCAGAAACAATACGCCAAGGCTGAGGCCCTTTTTAAAGAAGCCTCAGCAATCAACCCCCGCAACGAAAGGGCATCTCTTGAGTTAGGCAACCTCTATAGGGCCCAGGAAAACTACCCTCTCTTTGAGAAGTTCTACAAAAAAGCCCTGGAGCTTGACCCTAAGAATGAAGGCGTATATATTGAATTAGGCAGGTACTACCTTAACCAGAAACAATACGCCAAGGCTGAGGGTATTCTCAAAAGAGCCATTGCCTTTAATCCAAATGATGAACGCGCATATTTAGAGTTAGGAGAATTATATAGGAAGATAGATAGGCATAGCCAATTGGAAAAATTATTTTTAATGGCGCTAAGGGATAATCCAAATAGCAGTTGGGCTTTTTTTGCATTAGGGGAGTATTATAAAGATCAAGGCCAATATTCTAAAGCCAGGCATAATTTCAATATGGCCATAGAGATGGACCGTCAGGATGAAAGGCCATACATCAGTTCAGGGGAAATGTATGTAAATCAAGGGGAATACGTACAAGCTAAGGAACTATTTCTTAAAGCAAGGAGTTTAAACCCAAAAAGCAGTTTTGTATATCAGAAATTAGGTTTTATTTGTAAAGAGGAGAGGAAATGGAGGCAGGCCAGGAGGTTTTTTAGGGAAGCCTTAAACCTTAACCCAAATGATGATGTTTCTTATTTTGAGATGGGCGAGTTATCCCGTAGGGAAGGTAAATACGATGAAGCCAAGTTTTTTTTCCGGGAGGCAATAAGGTTGAACCCTGTAAACCAAAGGGCATACGGTGGCTTAGCGGTATTGAATGCAGAGGGGGGCAATATTATTCTTTCGCAGGAGTATTATCAGGCGTCAAGAGCAATAAGTTCAGGCCTATATAATCCTATTTCAGTAAGAAATTACCAGAGGCTAAAAGCCATTCTTGACGCCAAAGGTATAAAACTGGTTTGCGTGCAGTACCCCATGCGTAGCACAGAGGCATTAAAACAAATTTTTCCTTTTCAGGAAGATATTATATTTGTAGACAATGAAAGATTATTCAAAGAGGCAGTTGGAAAATACGGTTATCGGAGATACTTTGCGGATATGTTCGCTGGTGATTTTGGGAATTGTACTCCGCGGGGAAATGGAATGTTGGCGGAGAACATAGCCAATAGTATACGTAAAGGGTGCTTTACTGAATGAACCCAGCGCGTATCCATTAGTCTGCTTATATGCTAAAAAAGATGGAAGGTAGGCGGTTATTTTTGCTTGTATTTATTCTGTGTATAACGGCTTTATTCTCTGCACATATCGTTATTGCCTTAGCCGAAGTCATAATCCTTAAATCAGGAGGGAGAGTAAAAGGCCAGATTATTGAGCGGACAGATAAGCATATCAAGTTAGATTTTGAGGGGATGACGCTTACTTATTTTATGGAAGATATTGCCAATATTGAAAATGATGATTTCGAGATAAAAGCCAAAGTAAGCCAAGAGACAGAAGGGGTTAAAAGCGGTTTGCCAGGGAATATCGCATTGAACGCGGAAGCTGATATAACCGAAGCGCAAAGATATTCCCGTTTGGCTAATGAATGGCTGTCTAAAGGGGAGTATGAAAAAGCCATATCGGATTTCACAAGAGCAATAGAAATAAGCCCGCATTACGCCGGGGCTTACCATGGCAGGGGATTGGCTTATAAAGCTAAAGGTGAATATAAGAAAGCCATACTTGATCTTACCCAGGCAATAGAAATAAACCAGAACGATTCGAGCATAAAATATTCCGAATACGTAGATATATATATAGAACGCGGCATTGCTTTTATGGCGGAAGGGGAATTTGGACAAGCCTTGGCGGATCTGAACAAAGCAATAGAAATAAATCCTAATAACGCCTGGGCTTATAGAATCCGGGGCATTGTTTTCTCAAATCAAAAAAAATACATTCAGGCGATAGAAGATTTAAATAAAGCAGCAGAAATAGATCCTGCCGACATGGAAGTCTATAAAAGCAGAGGTTCTGTTTATGTATCTAAGGGTGATTATGACCAGGCTATCAGTGATTTTAACAAGGCCATTGAAATAGATCCCAACAATGCTGAGATGTATTATAGCCGGGGCTTAGTTTATAAAGAGAAAGGTAATTATGATCAGGCTTTGATTGATCTTTCAGAGGCATTGAAAATTAACCGTGAATCTGCCGAGGTTTATAGGGCGCGGGGATTGGTTTATGAACAGACGGGCAACCTGGGTCAGGCCTTACTTGATTTTGATAATGCCATAAAAATAGACCCCAATAACACATTAGCGTATGCTTATCGGGGCATTATTTATGCAAAAAAGGGCGATTATCAGCGGGCAATGGAAGATTGCAATAAAGCGTTAGAAATGGATCCAAATAACCCGGAGCTATATTTCAAACGAGCGGGGGTGTATTATTATAAAAAAGAATACGAAAAAAGCTGGCAAGATGCGAATAGGGCAAAAGAATTAGGGGGGGAGAGTCCATTTATTCAAGAAATCGAAAGTTTATTGGGAAAGGATAAATAATCTTCTCAAAAAGTTAATTTTTATCCGCTAGCAAATATTCATATATACTCGTTTTTATTTTCTGTGTTGAGAGCCATAATATCCCAAGGCAGCATGTTTTTGAAGTCAAGCCGATGTACCCAGATTATTTTAGATGGTTATTAATGCCCCCCAATTTCTTAAATGAACCCGTTGTGTACCGCAAAGTTCTTTCTTTGAACTACTGGCAATGCGCAATGCAGCCTGTTAGTCAGTAAGTTTATAAGTTAAAGTTAGTACTTCGCTAAAAGAATCATCGAAATCCTGTTTAGTGTCATGTCGTCTAATGATCGGGCGAAGGGAAACGAGATAAGAACGGGATTAAATTCGTAGCGTTATTTGTTAATTATGCATAAGATAATAAAGACAAAATTAATAGTTATTTTATTGAGTATCGGTACATTTTTATTATTTCTGGAATGTGTTTTGAGAATTATGGGTGGCTTTAGTTCAACGAAAATAGATACCATGCCCAATCAAGATAATGGTTATTATACAATAGTATGTTTGGGGGATTCTTATACGTTTGGCATAGGGGCTTCTGAGGATAAGAGTTACCCGAAGCAAATGGAAACTATATTAAATGCGCGGTCTATAAAGAAGAGGTTTAGAGTTATAAACCGCGGTGTTAGCTCTTATAATACATCTCAAATACTGAATGAATTGGAGAATATGTTGAGAAAAAATATAAGACCAGATCTTGTTGTTATCTTAGGCGGCGGAAGCAATTATTGGAACTATTGGGGGTTTAGTTATTACTTGAAAAATAGTAGTTTTACCTCAATGGTTAATAATTGTATTTATAGAATTCGCATTTTTAAGCTTGCCAAGCTTTTGTTTTTAGGAGTAAAAGAGAAAAATAAGGACAGGCTCTTTGCCGGAAAAAAGTCCGGTTATTTATTGCCAGATGTAATTGTCCATGATAATAACGGTCAAATAGAAAATAGCACCAAAGAGCGCACCCCCGACAAGCCGTATTATGTGCAAGAGGGTTTTTTTTATAAAAGACAACAGAAATACGAAAAAGCAATCCAATGTTTTAAGAAAGGCATAGAAGTTAATCCTGGCGATAGTCAATGTTATACGGGTTTAGGGTGGGTATACGCTAGCCAAAAGAAATACGCAGAAGCGGCCGGGTGGTTTAAGAAAAGTATAGAACTTAGTCCTAAAGATCCTGATTGTTATTTTGGTATGGGTATTATAACCTACGAGAATAAAGAAGGTTATGAGAAGGCTGTGGATTATGTTAAGAGGGGCATAGAAATAGGCCCGAAGGATCTTAATTTGTTTTATACTTTTTGTTTCACACTTCGGTACAAAGATAGAGTAATATTTTTAAATGAATTAATAAGAGAAAATCTAGTATCAAAAGATTATTTTGATATAGACGATTACCTGGTATTGAAGTATATGAAAAACGAAGAGAGATTTAATGAAAAGATTGAAGAATGGACTACCTCGGATTTAGAAAATATTATAACAACATGCAAGAACAATGGGGTGAAGATATTATTATTAAATTACCCGATGTATACTCCCGCGCCGTTAGTCTCCAGAACGCTTTATAAAATTGCAAAGAATAATTGCATCCCATTTGTAGATAACGAACGTATATTTTCTGAATTGTTAAGGAAAGGAGCGCCATTGGATGATTACTTCTCTCCGGATCTTCATTGTAATGCCAAAGGATATAATATTATGGCAATAAATATAATCAATAAAATAGTGCAAGAGAAGATGTTTGTTTTTTAGATAGGTGCCAGGATTATGGGATTGTAATAAAGCGTTATAAATTAGGCATAATTATATCCCTGGTTATTCATATAGACTGTTTTCCTGTCTCAAAAAACGGGATTATGGTTAAGACTGAGGCGTTAAAACATAAGCAGGAGTATGTTAATTTCTAAAAGAATATTTACGTCTTGGTATAGCACGTCAACAAAGTTTTTATACTTTAGTGTAATCGGGGTTAGTTTTTTTTTACGGCTGTATCATATTGGCTCTCATGATTTATGGTATGATGAAGTATGTAGTTATTTTATCGCGGATAAATCTTGGCAATCAGGCTTTCCGTCTTTATATTACGTAATTTTACATTATTGGATAAAGCTATTTGGCGTATCTGAACTGGTCCTGCGTCTGCCGTCTTTAGTATTTAGCGTTTCTTCTGTAGTCTTGGTTTATATTCTCGGGAAGAATCTTTTTAATAATGAAAAAGTAGGTTTATATTCTGCAATTTTTATGGGGTTTTCTCCATTTCAGTTGTGGTATGCTCAAGAAGCCCGCAGTTATAGTATGGTATGTTTCTTGGGGCTTTTATCTAGCTACGTGCTCTATAGAGTATTAGTAGAAAATAAGAAAGGGTCAGTAGTTATTTTTATCTTACTCTCTATACTGGGTATATATACCAATTACTTCTACGTTTTCTTATTTCTTTCTCAATACGGATTTTCTTTGTGGTTCAAAAGAATGACAGGCGATTTTATGAAAACAACCTTTGTAATGACCGCTATTTTGTTTTTTGTATTCTTTTCCCCGGGATTGATTAAGGATTTTTTTACCATATTAGGGGGAGATCTGCCTTGGATTTTAGAGCCAAATTGGAGCAGAATCATTATTACGATAGAAAACTTTATGATAGGGTATAACGGCAATCATATTCTATACTTTGTTTCTGATATCTTGGCAGCCGTCTTTTTTCTAGCCGCCATTACCAGTATTCGTGGCAGGAGTTTTAAAATTAGTTATTTTTATTGTTTATTTCTTTTTCTCGGACCTATCCTTTGTGCTTTTTTCTTCTCCAAGGCTTTTTCCCCTGTTTATTTAGATCGGGGCTTAATTATTGCCAGTCCTTTCTTTTATCTAATTTTAGCTCAAGGGGCAGCTTCACTGCCTAAGATAATAAAAACCGGATTAGTCGGCATGTTGATCTCATTATTTATTCTTACGACTTACAGGTATTTTAATAATTTTATGCCAGTATCTCTTATTCATCATTTAGGTGTTACACAAAAGAAGCCGTTTAAACCAGCGGTAAAATTTATCAAAAGCGAAATAAAATCAGACGATATAATTGCGTTTACTCATTGTTCGGCTATATCATCCTTCGGGTTCTATTATAAAAAATCACCGTTATTTTATTTTTTTGATCCTGATATCAAAGATACTCGGGATAATAAAAATCAAAGGCCATACTCACTGATGGCTGACTATCAAGTGTATATACCGTTAAACAAGATAAATTCTTTCAAAACCAAAAGGATTTGGATATTTTTTTCAGATTGGCTCAGGAGTCCATCGCTAGATGATGCTAACTCTCAGGCTGTAAAAAAATGGTGTGATAAAAATATCAAGTTAGAATTTGTTCGTGATTTTGACGGTCTCTTATTGTATAAATATGTGCCCCCGTAGTAATTTTTGGCATGTTTGGTCTAGTATTATCATTTTTCTTGCCTTTTTGTTTTTGTCGCCGGCATTGTCTTTTGATTAATTTGTCAGCATATTCTTACGTACTGGAATGAAGATTTTATTGGTGAATCCGATGGAAGAACAATTCTTGAATCTCGGTCTTGCCTACATAATCTCTTCTATAGAGAAGGAGCATCGGGTGAGGCTTTTAGATATGGTTTTCCATGCGAGGAGATACGAACGGTATGTCCTGAGGATCTTGGCCGAGGATAAGCCGGATGTTATAGGATTTTCTGTGACGAGCTTTAGTTTTCCTTACGCTTTAAAAATAGCTTCGCTCATAAAACATCATTATCCTGACATCCCTTTAGTTTATGGAGGAGTTCACCCTACGTTATTGCCGGAAGAGACGATACGTAGTCCTTTGGTAGACGTCATATGTATAGGCGAAGGCGAGGACGCATTTAGGGAGTATCTAGAAAGGCTGGGGAAAAACCAAAGTCCAGAAGGCGTGGCTGGAATCTGGTACAAAGATGAATATGGGGATGTTATTAGGAACCCCTTGAGGCCATTTCGGGAAGATTTAGATGCCCTTCCTTTTCCTAATTGGGACTACTGGGATATGGATAAGTATTTAAAGTTTAATGAATCATTTATAGGTGCGTTACGAATTTTCTCTTCCCGTGGTTGTCCCTATTCTTGTACCTTCTGCTCTAATCCGGCGATTCGGGAAGCCATCCCCGGGAAGTTTTATAGATTAAGGAAACCCGAGAAGATTATCGAAGAGATCAAGATGGACGTGAGCAAGTATTATAATATGGGATTCAAACATCTGACATTTGCGGATGAGATTTTTGGGTTAGATTTAGAACACCTTCAAAAGCTATGCACCCTTTATCGTAAAGAAGGTCTCACCCAGCGCCTTACGTGGGGGTGTCAAACAAGAGCGGATGTGATAACAGAAGAATGGGCTCAAATGGTACGCCAAGCAGGGTGCGCCATAGTGAATTTAGGTATCGAATCCGGTGATCAGTATATCCGAATGGCGGTCTACAATAAAAAGATTACTGATGAACAGATTATGGAGACCGTTAGGATTCTAAGGGAAAACAGTATCCTTTATCGAATTAATATAATTATAGGCTGTCCGGGAGATACTAGACAGACTATTGAGAATTCATTTAGGCTAGTAAAAAAATTAAAACCAGTGTTTATTACTTCTTCGCTCTATCAGCCCCTTGAAAAAACAGTATTAGGCGAGGCGCTTCTTACGTCGTCACATAAGAGGGAGCTGTACAAACGTATGTTGAGAGAAGGAGTTAATTTTAAAATCGGGCTACCGGTCAGTCATGCGAAATTTTTAAGAGTACCCGGTTTAAACCAGGTACTCTTAAAAATGAGAATAGAAAAGGTGTGGAGTTTTCTTATATTAGGCATAGAATTAAAGGGTATGATCTTTGTTTTTGATGTTTTAGAATATATCATGTCTCTTATACGCGATAATAGGCCTCTTTTTCGGATTTGTAGCTTTAATGAGCTAGAGTTTCATACTACCTCAAGATATATTTATGACAAATATATCTACCCCCATAACCGGTAGATAAAGCTGTTGATAATATATGCAAATATACCTCATAAATCCAAATTTAGACTGTCCTCCCATTCCTAGCTTTGGCCTTGCCTACGTCATAAGCTCCATTGAAGAATACCATAAGGTAAGATTATTAGACATGGGTTTCCACGCTAAACGATACCAAGACTATATAATCGGAAGATTAAAGGAATCCAGGCCTGACGTAATAGGCATGTCGGTGACAAGTTTTAGTTTTCGGTATGCCCTCAAAATAGCCGCTATTATAAAAAAACTGTATCCTGACATCCCTTTGGTTTATGGGGGAGTTCACCCTACGTTATTGCCGGAAGAGACAATACAAAATCCTCTAGTGGATGCCATATGCATAGGAGAAGGAGAAGACTCGTTTAAGGAATATTTAGATAGGCTAAAAAATAACCGAAGCCCTGAAGGCGTGGCTGGAATCTGGTACAAAGATAAACCTGGGGAGGTTGTTAGGAACCCCTTGAGGCCATTTCGGGAAGATTTGGATTCTCTACCTTTCCCTAATTGGGACTACTGGGATATAGAGAAGTATTTAAGATTAAATGAATCATTTGTAGGGGCGTTACGGATATTCTCTTCGCGCGGCTGTCCGTATTCATGTTCTTTTTGTTCCAGCTCGGCTATTAGAAAAGCTGTGCCGGGGAGGTTCTATAGGTTAAGGAGCCCAGAAAATATTATAAAGGAAATAAGCTCTACTGTAGAAAAGTATTATAACAAAGGGTTTAGACATTTAACATTTGGGGATGATATTTTTGGCCTGAATTTAGAACATCTAAGAAAATTATGTTCACTTTATATAAAAGCAGGTTTTTCCGATTTTTTATCGTGGGGGTGTCAGACTCGGGTAGAAATGATAACGGAGGATTGGGCTAGTACTGTGAGCAAGGCAGGTTGCATTGTTATAAGTTTGGGTATAGAAACGGGAGATGAGAATATCCGGATGAATGTATACAACAAAAAGATTACTGATAAGCAAATTATGAATGCTGTAAAAATCCTGGAAAGGCATAATATAAAATATTGTTTAAGTATGATAATGGGTTGTCCTGAAGACTCAAAAGAGTCGGTATATAATTCATTTAAACTGGTAAAGTCTATAAAATCTGTAGCTTCCTATTTTACGTTTTATAAACCTCTACCGAAGACCGCTCTTTGTGATTCTAAGAATATCGCCCTTAATTATATCCAGAGGGATTCTGGGGGAATTTGGAATACCCCTAAATTGACCACGAGGTATCTGAATAAGTGGGATTTACAATTACTGGTTATAAAACTCTCTTTCCTCAGGGGTTGTAATTTTATTAAGCTGGGAATCGAACTTAGGGGAATGAGATTCGCTTTGGATCTTTTCAGGTATATTTTCCGTATGGATAATAGTAGAATAAGCGCAATAAATAGTCCTTATCTTATAGTTGAGATGGAATCAAAGACTTTGTACAAATATTTCTTAGAAGACTGGAAAAAGAAGCATCTTATGTTTAGGGGCGCTAAGTGATCCAATATCTTCTAAGCATGGATGGGGAAATCGGTCAGCATCTCTTACTTTATAATAAGAAGCGTAGCATTAGTTTGCATAATTGATGAGAGTAGACTTTATAAATCCAAATTTAGACGGGTCGCCTATTCCTAACTTGGGCCTTGCCTACGTCATAAGCTCCATTGAAGAATACCATAAGGTAAGATTATTAGACATGGGTTTCCACGCTAAACGATACCAAGACTATATAATCGGAAGATTAAAGGAATCCAGGCCTGACGTAATAGGCATGTCGGTGACAAGTTTTAGTTTTCGGTATGCCCTCAAAATAGCCGCTATTATAAAAAAACTGTATCCTGACATCCCTTTGGTTTATGGGGGAGTTCACCCTACGTTATTGCCGGAAGAGACAATACAAAATCCTCTAGTGGATGCCATATGCATAGGAGAAGGAGAAGACTCGTTTAAGGAATATTTAGATAGGCTAAAAAATAACCGAAGCCCTGAAGGCGTGGCTGGAATCTGGTACAAAGATAAACCTGGGGAGGTTGTTAGGAACCCCTTGAGGCCATTTCGGGAAGATTTGGATTCTCTACCTTTCCCTAATTGGGACTACTGGGATATAAAAAGATATTTAATGACTAATTTATATTTTGTTGGCAGTATAGCGCATATGTTTTCGCGCGGCTGTCCGTATTCATGTTCTTTTTGTTCCAGTCCTGCAATCAAAAGGGCGGTACCGGGTCAGTTTTATCGTCAAAGGAGCCCAGAAAATATTATAGTAGAGATAAAAAACAATAAGGCGAAATATTTTCATATTGGATTCAGAAATGTTGTTTTTGCTGACGCAACCTTCGGGGTAGACATGGACCGGATGAAAGAAATTTGTCATCTCTATATGGAGGAGAATTTACATATAGACTTACCATGGGTTTGTCAAACAAGAGCTGAACTTATAACAGAAGAATGGGCTCAACTTATCGGCAAGGCTGGTTGCTGCATGGTCTCATTAGGCGTTGAATCCGGTAATGATTATATTAGGGCACAAGTTTTGAAAAAAGAGATGACTAAGAAAGAAATATTGAATGCAACGCGGATATTAAGAGAAAATAATATAATGTATTCTTTTAATATAATGCTTGGATGTCCCGAAGAAACGAGGGATACCCTCAGAGAGACGATGGCGATAATAAAGCTGGCCAAGCCACTAAATTCGTATTTTTCCTTCTATCAGCCATTACCTAAGACGGAACTAGGTGAGCGTTCTAAAGCACGTATCATTATAAGCGAAGAAAAGATAAAGAAGGCCTGGAATACACCACGGATAGCTTTAGAAAGTATGGGAGTATACGAACTGAAAAATGTAATGCTGGGCATAAGAATACATAAGGTGTGCAAGTTCTTTCTGGCTGGAATAAAACTGAAGGGGGTAGGATTCATTATGACAGTAATCAAGTATATATTTTCTATAGGCGGCTATAGGACAATGTCTCTTATGAACCCCTATATGGAAATAGATTTGGAACAAAGGACGCTTTATCCTTATATATTGGAAAACTGGAAGAGAGATTTTCTGAAAAATCTCCCTGGAATGCAAACGTATAATACCCGCAAATGAATTTGTTGCCCTGCTCATCTTATGCATCGGATTTAAGATGACCCTAAGGCACTGCTTAAACATAGTTTTATGAACAGCGCGTTGCGGTATATAACCCGGCATACATATATAAAGACTTAACATGATACCAAGCGGTTAAAATCTTCAGCACTATTGATATGAAAATATGTTTTATAAATATAAGTGAATACCCTATTCCTTTTTGGAATTTAGCATCTCTGATAACAAATGTAAAAAAAGATGGACATTGGGTATCTTTGCTTGATCTTACTTTTATAAGGGAAAATTGCCGCGCAAAGCATGTAATGGATACTATCGAGAAAGAACGGCCCGATATAATAACATTTTCACAGTTTTCTCAATGGCATGTAAAGCTATCTGAGGCAATAAAGAGAAAATTTAACAATACCCTGGTGGCATGGGGAGGAGGCTACGTTACTCTTTTCTCTGAAGAGGTCATCAGCTATCCTACGGTAGATGCTATATGTATTGGTGAAGGCGAGATTACCTTTGTGGAATATCTGCGTTGTTTAGAAAGGGCTCAGGCTCCGAATGTCCCTGGCATGTGGTATAAAAAAAATGGTGCAATAATTCAGAATCGTTTGCGGAGCAATATAGATAATTTGGATTCTTTGTCTATTCCGGAATGGGATGGATGGGACATAGAACGGTATCTTAAGGTATGCCCCAGGATAGAAGGGGGAATGTATTTTGTTGCAAGTAAAGGGTGTCCTTATAATTGTAGTTTTTGCGGAAGATGCGTGGAATACGCGGTAACTCCTGGGGAGAAATATAGAGTTAGATCTGCTAGCCAAGTCGTTGATGAGATCTCATTATTTAAAGATAAATATTGGAGTAAAGGTTTTAGATACGTATTATTTTGGGATGAGATTTTTGGGTTAGATCAAAAACAATTTACAGATTTCACTGATTTGTATATAAAAAGAGGTTTATCAAAGAAAGTCCCGTGGTTATGCCAAACTAGGCCAGAAGTCATTACGGAAGACTGGGCGAAGAAAGCAAGCCAATCTGGTTGTTTTCTTGTAGAACTGGGGCTAGAGACAGCAAATGAAAGGATGAGGATGGATGTTTATAAAAAAGAATTTACTAATAGAACATTTAAAAAAGCTACCGAATACTTGAAGAAATATAATATTCAATTTTTAGTGCTTCTCATTATTGGCGGCCCCCACGATTCTTATAGGGATATATTTTCTAGCATCAAATTTTCCCGAAAATTGTCACCCCTTTCTTATTGTTTAAGTACGTTCCATGCCTTAGCGGGCACTAGTTTATTTAAAAAATGTAGCGAAGAACGGTTATTCAAAACCCAAGGCACTAAATCTTGTTCGGTAAGGCCAAAAGGTACCAACCCCATTTTTTTACTGCCTGTAATCTACCTTGTAAAATTGCAGAAATTAATATTCATTTTTAAAAAAGGCCTATCCTTAATGAAGCAATCTTTTGCATTATCTTTTCTGAAAACATTCTTAAATATTAAAAATGCCCGGCAGGTAAAGATCTTCAGTGAATATATCGTCATGGTTAGTATGGAAAGAATAATATTGAGATACTATGCAGAACAAAAAAGTCGTAAGGATGCTAATAACCTATCAAGCTAAATGAAGATAGCATTAATTTCTCCTTCTATTAAACAGAGCGCCTCAGCCAATTACCCGGATGGGATCCCGCGCAGTATAAGCCAGAATTTCGGTGTTTATCCCTGGCTAGGATTGTGTTATCTTGCAGGTGTCCTGGAAAAAACCGGTTTTGATTCAGAAATAATCGATATGGATGCGGAGTCTTTCAGGGTATCAGATGTCATAAAACGGCTGTTTGAAATTAAGCCAAGCCTGGTCGGTATATCAACAATATCGTTTACCTTTATTTTTGCATTACAACTAGCACAAGAAATTAAGAAACATTTTGATATCCCTGTTATTTTTGGCGGTAATCACGTTTCGATATACCCGAAAGAAGTGGTTATGCACGATGCTATTGATATAGGAGTAGTGGGTGAAGGCGAAGAGACATTCTTAAAGTTAGTTAGTACTTTTCAAGAATACGGCAGGAATTTTCTAGGCCACCTTAAAGAAATAGACGGGTTAGTATTTAAAAAAGATGGAGAAACGATTACAACGAATCCGCGCAAGTTTATTAAAGATATAGATCGTCTACCCTTCCCGGCGGTTCATAAACTTAGAATAAATAGATACTACGGTTGCAACCAGGTCAAACCTTATGTTACCATGGTTACTGCGCGTGGTTGTCCGTTTAGCTGCAGCTTTTGTTCAAAAGAGCCATGGGGAGATACTTTTAGGTTCCATAGTGCAGAGAGGGTTGTCGATGAAATTGAGTACTATATTAAAAACCTTGGCATCCGGGCTATTGATTTTTATGATGATACGTTTACTGTCCCGCGCTCAAGAACAATTGCAATAACTAATTTAATAAAAAGGCGCAATATCAAGTTTGATTTTGGATTAATGACAAGAATAGATTGCGTTGACGAAGAATTGCTTTTTAAACTTAAGGAAGCAGGTTGTAAATTCTTGGCCTACGGCGTTGAATCCGGGGATAGGAAAGTTCAGGGGAAAGTTAATAAAGTCTTTAATAATGAAGATATCGCTGCGGCATTTAGGATATCGAAAAAAGCCGGTATTAGAACAGTAGGATTCTTTATGATAGGTTATCCCGAGGAGACCCAAGAAGAAATTGATAACACCATAAAATTAATGAAGGGCCTAGATGCAGATTATATGAAAACCAATATCTTCATTCCTTATCCGGGTTCGCAATTATATAATCAATTATTGTCAACACAGAAATTAAGAACAGATTTCTGGTTAGAATTAACCAAGGGGAAGATACCCCCGATAAGAGAACTTATAAAGACGAAAGTGAGCATATCGCGGCTAGTTAAGCTCAGGAATTACATGAATCGCCTTCCATATCTTAGGCTGAGAGGAAGTAATTTCCTTAAAATAAATAAAATAAAGTCATTTGAGGATATAAAGCGAAGTCTTGCTATTATGCTTGGCTCATGCTGTGATAGAAAAATATGAGTTTTGTTATGAAAACATTACTAACAGTGATAGCTTTATAGCTAAAGTTGTCGCTCTTGGCCAAAATCAAATTAACAACCCATCATGGATGCATTGTTGCTGAAAAAACTTAAATGTATTAATTGTTATGATGGTTCTCTCAAAACAGATGATAATGGATTGATTTGTTCCGCCTGCGGGCAGCGCATACCTATTCGAAGCGATATCCCCGATTTTTTATCAATTTATTCTCCAGGAGAATTGAGCTGGAATAAGGTGAATATTCACGAGGCCTCTCGATACGAGGCGATAATTGAAAAGATTGAGCCTTACCGTTTCAACCGTATTGATAACCCAAAGTTAAAATATGTTTCAGGTGATATTTTAGAAATCGGTTGTGGAACAGGAAGATTTGTAAGGACATTTTTCGACAAAGAGGTGAGCTATTTTGGGATAGATCCGGAATTCTCCTTTCTTTTATACGCTTACGAACACCATGGATTACAGAGGTTAGTACGCGGTATCGGGGAAAAACTTCCATTTCATAATGATTCGTTCGATTGTATAATTGCTTCTTTCTTTTCTTACCGCTATGTTAATCCAGAATTGGGCTTATTGGAAGCAAGACGGGTATTAAAAAAGGGCGGTATCTTCGCCTTTGATTTGGTAAATTCTTGGCTTCTCAAGCTCATAGAGATAAAAGATATGATTAAAAGATTGAATATAAGGCTCCTTCCCACGGTATCCTTACGACCATCATCCGGTTTATTTGATTTCGTTAAGCTGGGGCATTTGAAACAAAAAGTCGAGAAGGCAGGTTTCTTGTTAGAAGATATACAGGCAACCCCGGTAACACCGCTATTTCCAGCGCTGAATAAATATTTAAGTAATTTTTATTATCATGGCTCCAGAAAAATTTATCTGGGTTTTGATATTATAGTTATTTTGAAAGCGAGGTGATGAGGGGTTCATTTGAAGATTGTACACACCTATGTAGAAATGGGGTTATAGGGTTGGGACAACTAACGGCTTGGCTCTTATTTAACGATTAAATAGGAAAATAATAGACATTCCAATTCCGTAAATTATACTTATAAATCTTACGTGCATTCTTACGTTCCCGCTAAAGACTTTACTAAAATCGTTACCGTATGTCTTTAAGTAGACCGTAATATATAAAGCAAAAATTAGGGACAGGAGGGGTATATACATAGAAATTCCTCGTGTCCATAATAAGAATGACCACAATATAAATGCTATTAAAAAGATAAATATGAGACTAATAGCTGTTTTAACGCCATATCTTGCGGCAACTGTAGTAGTATTTTCTGATTGGTTTTGTTTAAGATGGGTTATTTCATGAAAAAGCTGTAGTGGTAGGAAAAGGATAAAAAATAGCCCCGCCATAAGTAAAGAATTGAGATCTGGAGTATTATGGGCGCCATAGCCAATGAGAAATAATATACTAAATCCCATAGAATTGATGATTAAATCAAAAGGCGGCCTGCTTTTAAGTCTGACAGGGGGAGCGGAATAAATATAAGAAAGCACCCAGCCAGATATCACTAACCAAAGGACTTTTTGTGAAAGTAAATTAACAATAATCAAATTTATGAAGAACGGCGCATAGCAAAAGAGAAGTGCCGTGCGGGAAGAAATGCCTTTTTCCCGGTAAAATTGGCTGGGGGAATTTCGATATTTGACCATAGTGTCGAATAGATCATTTACAGCATAGCCGTGTGCCAGGTATAAGGAGCCTATTACTAGGGTTAGCAGTAATGGTATTGCGGACAGCGGGGGCGTGGAGTTATAGATGAACCCAAGCATGGGCAGACCAAGAATATGGATCCACTGGGAAGTCCTATAGAGCGATATACATCGTTTCGTTATTATCAGGGCATGCATGTATAGAATGGATTACATATCGTTGGATCACCGGAATAATTATACGACAGCGGTTATGCATAGTCAAGCCAATCGCAATCTTATATCTAGGAGCCTCATTGAGTTACGGTCTAATGGGTAACGACTTGATTTGCTGAGGGGATGGGCATATCTGCAGGGGAAACGATGACAACTCTATTAAATACAAGTACGAGTTTATGCCCAGAATGTCTCAAGGTTATAAATGCGGAAGTCATAGTATCTAAGGGCAGAGTGTATATAGAGAAATCTTGTCCGCTACATGGCCAGTTCAGTGCGCCCCACCCATGGAGTGACCCGAGGCATTATAAGGTACTGGTAAAATTATCCGAGGGGGTAAATGATTTTATAGCTGATGGGTTGGTAATTAATCTTAACTCAATATGTAATCAACACTGCCCATTCTGTTTTGCGCGTGCAAACGAATCACAGATAGAGGAGCCGAGTATCGAGGAGATAGTAAAAAAGGTCTCGGGGTTTCCTGGAACAATAATTTATTTGTCAGGAGGAGAACCTACATTACGCGCTGATATTGCTGAGATTATAAAAGCGATTAAACTATTCAAGAGATATAGGGTTTTTCTATTTACCAACGGTAAAAGGCTTACCGATAAGGCATTTGTTTGTAAACTTAAAGAAAGCGGCGTAGATTTAGTAATACTTCAATTTGATACTTTTGATAATGCCCAATCATTACTCTTGCGAGGCGAGCAGTTAACGGAGATTAAACTCGATAGCCTCGCTAATTTAAAAATGGCTAAAATACCGGTGTACCTGTTTGTGATGCTTCTTAAGGGCGTGAACACCGATCAAATAGAGAGGCTAATAGATTTTGCCTCTAGAAATAGCGGTTATATCAAATTATTGAACTTTAATCCCGTATGGAGAATGGGGCGCTTTAGGCAACATGATGAATTCGATGCCTCTTCTATTTTGATAGAGATAGAAAATATTCTAGGTTGCGCCGATGAAGAATTCTTTAATAATACTATATTCAGCTACTATTTGTTTAAGATATTAAAGAGGCTCTTAAAGAAAAAAGGGAACCAGCATCCAAAATGCGAGATGAGATGCTATATGGTATTGCATAAGAATAAATTCGTCCTCCTGGGAAGAATTTGTGATATTGAAAGAGTAGGTATATATCTTGAGAAAATTAATAGCTGCCTGGATAGCCGGTTGTATTATCGAGGATTGAGGATAGCCTTATCTCTTTTTTGTTTTTTGCTAAAAGAATTTCTATCAAAAAAAGCACTAAGGGCAGTCGTCTTTAAGAACGTCAGAATATTACTTAAGACAAAGTTTAATTTGCTGGATATGGAAATGATAAGTATTATCGTGGGGACATTCCATAATAATCTCAATATAGATTTGAATTTTGTGAAGACTTGCAATCTTTTTTCGGATTATCCAGGCAAAACAAGGTATTATAATTCTTCTTGCATCAGGCAGCTTGTGATGACAAATGATATTAAATAGGCAAACGGCGGGTATGAATATTGATAAATTCTCCAGCGGACTTAAATTCGATAGAATAATTATAGATGTTACAGCGAGGTGCAATCTTAATTGCCCTGTTTGTTATCATAATGGTAAGGAAGAGCAAGATATCCCTATGGCATCACTTGAGAAAATCGCTAATATGTACCATAATAAGATTATCTCTTTGTGCGGAGGAGAGCCTACTTTGAGGGACGATTTACCGAAGATTATCAAATTATTCAGTAGGAATAACACTGTTTTTCTTGTGACTAATGGATTGAGGCTTACTGATCATGATTATGTTATGTTTCTTAAGAAGGAGGGGCTTAAGTATATTTCTTTCTCTTTTAATGGATTCTCAGAAAAGGCATATGAAAAAATTAACGGCAGGCCCCTTTTGGGCCTGAAATTGAAAGCCCTGGAAAATATAAAAAAAGTGAACATTAAAACCATCCTTTCTGTTTTAATTGTTAAGGGGATTAACGAAAATGAGATAAAGGGCATCTTTGGTTACTGTATAAAAAACAGTGATTTTATAAGAGAGCTAAGAATCAGAAGCATGGTTAATATTGGGAGACATCTTAACTATACAAAATATACCGTTTCAGAATTGTTGGATATTGTCTGCAATCAGATAAATATAGACAAGAGGGATGTATACCGGGAAAATGAATTACAAGGCATGTTAAATAAAGTATTAAAGACTATATTTATACCTCGTGAATGTTCTTTTGATTTCCACCTTAAAAAGAAAGGGGATAGATTTATTCCTGTAGGGGAGAATTTAAGGATAGACAGCATAAAGGGTTCTCATTTTAAAGCCGTCGCTATGTTGCAGGAGATAATTAAAACGTTTGGTATCGCCATGGGGATAAAGGGCGTGTTGAAAATTATTTTTAATCCTGGCGCGCCATGGGTTCATAATGCTGATATTTTTAAAATAGGATTGCGTTCCTGGCCGGATGGAAAAGATAAAATGCCTGGCCAAATCTGCCGAACTGGATACTATATGAATGGAAAGATAGTCCCATTTTGTTATGCCAACCTGTTAAAAAATAACACGGCTTAACCGTCGCTTATATTATGTCCTCTGAAAAAGTCTGGGTTAACGGAGAATACATAGATAAGGCAAACGCCATAGTTAATATTAATCTTGGCGCGCTTCATTACGGAACAGCTGTGTTTGAAGGGATTTCATGTGTAGGCAAAAAGGGCAAGAATGCTATATTTCGTCTCAGAGAACACCTAGTTAGGCTATTGGAATCTGCAGGCCTCTTGGGTCTTAAGGTCCATTACTCCATAGAGCAACTTTCTGGTGCCATAATCGGACTGGTCAAAATGAATAACTATAATTCATGTTATATAAGGCCGGTTATCTTTAGTAATGCGGATTATCTTCATTTGACCCCTGATGATAACCGTATAACAGTAGCGATCCTCTGCGAACCATTCTATTTCTATCAGTTTCTTCTACACATGAGAAGAAAGATTAAGGTCGGGATTTCTTACGCGGCGGTTGTTCAGCATGATGAACGCCTGCTCAAGGCTAAACTTTCAGGCAGGTATCTGCAGAACGCCCTTGCTTTTGCGGAAGCTAGAAAATCTAGATTCGATGACGCAGTTTTATTAAACACGGCCAGGGAAGTTACGGAAACAACTGCAGCCAATATTTTTGTTATTCAAAACGGGGCAATAAAGTTACCGATGCGCCGAAACACAATTAATGGGATTGTGCAAGATTCAATTATCCGTATCGCAGAAGATATAGGTTATTGTGTAACGGAAGAGAAGATCAGTCTAAATGCCCTGCATAACGCTGATGAGATATTCTTGACGAGCACAGCAAAAGGGATTGTTACCGTAGGACAGGTGGGTCCAAAGAAGATTGAGGATGTTTCTGATTTTAGCATAGCGGATAAACTGAGAAAAATATATGTAGATATTATAACAGGCAGATCATCGCGGTATAATCATTGGTTAACTTATATATAGGATCAGGATGTCATTTTGAATTTATGAAGTCTTTATCCCCGAATAATATAAGTGATGAATATCAGGAAGGCATGTTTATGAGGAGAAGACCTTGAGGCTTTGGATTGGATGGGTTATTGCCCTTTGGATTTAGCCTAGCGCCAGAAAATCTTCGGTATTCCTGTTATAAACTCATTTAAAGGCACAACAGTCTTTCCATGGGGCCCCCTACGGGGGTGATTCCTGTGAATACGAAGATTATACAGACAATTGGAAGACGACCGTGTATTTTTTTAATACCTGATTTTTTGGTCTCGCGTTCTGTTTTGATAAGCATTTTCGACACTGAAAGTATTACATGGCAGAAAAATTTAGGATTAACGGAGTTTTAAAAGAAGTTATTAATTATGGGGTATGGCAAGAAGTATTTTTTTCATCCGATTTTGGCGCAGGTAAGAACATTAAGGAGTTTTTCCCCGTATATAAACGATTAGCGGCTCTTATTCAAGATGAATATGACGGGGTCATCAACGAAAAGATATATTGCTCCAGGAATGTTTTTGAAGATATCACAGAATCGCATGAGAAAATCTGGCATGACTGGCAGGGTAAAGGGAAGAAACACGGTTTTTGCTGTCTTGAGGGGGCATCTCTTGGAGGGGGGGAGGTAGCTGGTTTTCAGATACGGGCTTTCAAATTGCTGGATGGGAGTTCTTGTATTACTGATTTTACGATAAACAAAGATGATGCCGTATTTTTACTTGATTGGGGAAAATATAAAATATGTTATCTCACAGGTTTTCAAGGGCGGTCCACAAACGGAGCCCTCCAGGTGCAGCGCGAACTGAATACGCATCGATTAATTACTCAAATATTTTACATCGTATTGCAGCATGGTTTTGAAAGACAAGATGTGGTTCGTACTTGGTTCTATCTGGATAAGATAGGGGAATGGTATGGGAGTTTCAATAAAGTGCGGCGAGGTGTCTTTGAGAATATCGGCCTTGGTTATCATACCCATGAGTTATTACCGGCTAGCACCGGGATAGGCATATACAGCGGCAAGGGCGTTGTGATTACTGCGGAAGCAATTGCGGTAAAGAGCGCCTCCTCCCAGAGAATAGTAAGGGTACTCCATAATCCTATTCAGAAAGAGGCATATGAATACGGTTCTTTATTTTCCCGCGGTGTCAGTGTTGATTTCGGGAGTTCAAAGGTTGTATATGTATCTGGCACAGCCAGCATCGGGGAGAAAGGAGAATCGCTGTACCCTAAAAATCCAGAAAAACAAATCGAACGCACCTTTAAAAATATAGAAACGCTTATATCATCTGAAGGATGCGCCTTGAGTGATATAAAACAGGCCACCGTTTATTTTAAGGAACCGCAAGATTATGAAACATATCGCAAAATCTGTGGGCAGAGAATAAATAAAGAAGTGCCTCAGGTTTGTATGCTGGCAGAGATATGTCGTGCGGAACTTCAGTTTGAAATGGAGGCCATATTTAGCATCGCCCGTACGTAATTTATCCCGGCGTTTATATTCCGATTATGATCCGAGAAACAGCAGCATAATCCCAAAATATATGGTTAGCATCTGTAAAAGATCCTCAATTCTCCTAGCCGTAATTATTAATTTTTGTTTAGTCCCGCCATGTTTATCTGGGGTCACCCCAAAAGAAGAGAAACGGATTGACGAATTGGAACTTTTAGGGAGAGACGATTTTGTCAATCTGAACAGGCGTCTTTCGACAGGCTCCCTTTTAACCTATTTTAAAATTCGCGAGAAACTTCTTGCGTTTGACTTTGAAACCCTGCATAAAATCAAAGAAAGATACAAAGATCTAAGGGGGGCCTGCAGGCTGAACGAGTTGATTGACAGCCTGCTCTCGCAGGAATTAGATGATAATATTTTCTATCTTTGTGAAGATGTCTTTGTAAATAATACCCCGATACTAAACAAGGAAAGTTTATTTCCCGGTCATCGCAGAATTACGCTTTACGATTTTGACCCTCAAGAGGAGCATGTTTATCTGAATAATTTATTTTTGGATTATAAAAGGAGTGCTTTGCTACAACAGGAAGACGGCTATTGGGTCAATCCTAAAAAATTCGTTAAGAAAATAATATGGTTTACTGCGTCTAATAATCAACAGAGGCAAGCTACCGTTTGTAAGAGTTTTATCGATATGGAGCGTACTGGGCATGTAAAGATCCGGTGGTCTTACCGATTAAAAGACAGTCTTGAAACTAATTATTTTTTTGATACCCGGCAGTGGTTTAAGTTTTACGAAGAGACTGCTGTAAGGCCTGTATGCTATAACAGTTCCGTTATTCTGAGAAACGAATATAGGGTTTTTTGTTTAGATTTAGCAAGTGGTAAAGAAATCTGGTCTTTTGCCACGCATAACGGAGGAGGGTATGAATTTTATCAAAAATTTCGGCATCCCAACCAGAATTCTTTTGGTTACGAGCTACTCATTGAAGACGGCGTTTTTTATACAGAATTAGGCGGGATGTTAATTGCGCTGCGCATAGACAACATTTTAAGGCCGCAGCTCCTGTGGGAGCGTCATCTAGGCGAATACACTGTCTTTGCAAAACCTAAAAAGGTCAACGATACGCTGGTTGTTGGACTAATCAACTCTAAGAAGGAACTCTGGGTGGTGGGATTCAATAGCAAAAACGGTAATCTTAAATGGAATACTTATATAGGTATCTCTTCGGCATTATCTGCGGTGTGCGAACTTAATATACTAAAGGGGGACCACCTGTTTATTGGGACGAATCACGGTATTATAGCTTGTCTGGATTACAGGGATGGCTCTTTGATATGGGTGAGAAAGTACCTTTCTAAGAAGTATAGCCTTTTTGAATTTTGGGAAAAGGCTTACTATAAGGATAGATTTACTGATAGAGGGTCGATTCAATATGATACTCAAATTCTTACTCTTGGAGAAAATGATATTTTGTATTACAAGGCGAGGGAATCCGATTCCCTTTATATATTAAATGCAAAAACAGGCAGATGCGCACGGAAGATTTTAATAGAGGGGAAAAAATATTACCTTTTGGCTGTAATAAACGGAAGGGGCATATTTCTAAAACGGGGGGACGCCAGGCATAACGGAAATGTGCTGCTTGACGTTGACCTTGACTCTGAAAAAGAGATATCGCGTAAGACCATCAAGGCCGGCCCACTCAAAGGAGTAGATACGCGTAGCCCTGATTGCAAAGAAGTAGCATTGAAAATAGACGATACAGTTTATATATATAACACAGAAACGAAGGAGGCCGCTCGCATAGATATAAACACCCTATCAAATACTTGGCTGATGCAGTTTACGGCGGAGAGATTTATGTTGGTTTGCGACGAGCGTAATCTTTATTGTGTAGATACTGCCGCAGATAATGTGTATCGGGGCGACCCTGTAGTTGAGAGATTGCTAAAGGACCGTGAGAATCTTTTAAAGGAATTTACGGAACGTGCCCATGGAGAAATCAACGAGCGGAATTCGGCCGAAATTATCAAGATGGTTCTATCGCATATCGAATATCCCGCAATTGATATTAATTACCTTATTCCTGCCGTTGTGCACTATAAAGACATCCTGAAGAATACTACTGTTGCAAATTTCTTTATGCGTCTCATTGAGAAGTATCCGCAAGAGTATTATATAGAGTATCGCAATGTCAATATGCAGTTTAAGAATTTCATTAAAGGTATTCTTTATCCGGGAACCTTGAGCTTATCAAAAGGAAAAGAGTCTTTTCAAGGCAAACCTTACTTAAACATAAAGAAACGGGACAGCTTTCAGATTGAAGGCGGTTATCTTTTCTTTCCAGTTAATGTCCAGGTTGTAAGGACTGATAAAATCAGGCCGGATTTCTTGCTTTTTTCTGAATTTGACCAACTCATCTGTGTTGATGAGTCAACTAAGGTCATCCGGTGGGAAAGGAGAATTTTCTATAATCCGACAAACCATATGTACCTCTATCACCATAACCTTAATGCGTATTTGTATGAGGATACCCTGATTATTAATGATGGAGTAAATATTATAGGGGTGAATGTAGATGATGGAAAGTATGTCTGGAGTCTTACAAATAAGGGGGATGGTTTTAAGAGAGAAATCCAAGGGGCGCTGAGTTCAGTAGATCCGGAGGATAAAAAGAAAATCCGCGTGTTGGATAATTTAACTACAGGTTACATTAAAAATGTATTAATGAAAGCTAAATTCATTGATGATAGGCTCATCGTAACGCACGGAAATGAAATCTATATAATAAATCCTCGGACCGGGTATTGCTATGGATATAAAGGCACAGCTTTTGAAGCCATAGGGGATTTTATAGCCTCCGATAAAGAAATATTCCTTCTATCCTTTTCTTCTCCGGAGATTATGGTGTTGACTAAGGGCTTACGCGATGTGAGATCGATAAGCCTAGAAGCCGTAAAAATAGATAGGGGTAAGGATTGCAGATTTTTTTTATTCAAGGGGTATCTTGGTTTATTCGTTAACTCGCATATATATCTATTTGATAAGGGTTCCGGGGCTTTGAGATTTAAACTCAAAACGGATGATAACGCGCGGTTCATCGAAATTTTTTCTGACGTAATGGCTGTTATTGCGCCGTTGCGCAAGGTAACAATCTATGAGTTGGTAAATAATATTATTTCAGAGCGTTGCAGTTTTGATATGGGCGGTAGCTCACCGGATGAGGCATTCTACTCGTTTCTGGATAGACAGGAAGGAATGGCATTTCTAAAGGCTCTTCGCCACAGTAAATTTTATTCCCTTGAAAAAAGACGCTTATTCTTTCCTTTTAGGAGAGGTGGAGCCTATTTCCTATCATTGATAGACCTAGACAAATGTATTAGATTATGGGAGAGACCGTTGCCTGGTTTTGATGGGTATTTTTGTTATCTGTCGAACATGGTGTCTGTCAAAGAGGAGATAACTTTTGTTATGTCAACTAAATCGACAACCGGCGAAATATCTTCTTGCATTACGAGATTGTTGACTATTGATAGAAACACGGGGAATATCAAAAGCAACGAAAAGCTCTATACTGTAAATATAGCTGATTTTAGAACATTTGATATCTCTGATTCGGAGAATTATATTGTCTGTAGGGTCCCCCCTAATACGCTGCGTATAAAGAGCAAGAAATGAGTGTTATAGTGTTATCTTGCCGAAAGTATGTAGTTATGATATCAAAAGTAATTTATATTGCGTTTATTTTTATTATCTGTATTACGGATATTTCTATCAGCGCAGAAGTCCCGAACGTTATTATTATTACCTTAGAAGGAGTAAGAAATCAAGATAGTATAGGTGACCCCGTCCACCAGTATATTCCAAATCTATGGTTTAAAATGATAAAAGAGGGGACGTTTTTTACCTCAGTTATTGACTTTAACAGACAATTCCATATGCCAGTGGTAGGCTGCATTAATTCAGGTAAATGGCAGTTGTCTGAACAAGCAATCCTTTCTCCTTCTATTTTTCAATATGCGCGCAAGTTGTATCGTTGGCCGAAAGAAAAGACATGGATGATAGGAGAATGGGATAACCAATCGTTTTATGAAACTTCTGGTTATTATTTAGATACCGCTCCTTGTCGGTTGAAGACGCTCAGTATTGAACCTCCTCCGGAGTTAGTAAAGATACTGGATGATCAAGAGAAGCTCTTTTTTGAAAGATATAAAAAGATAGAACGGTTGCCGATTTCTTTCTGGCCTACCTGGGATAGCTTAAACGAAATAGAGCAACGGATGATAAAGAAGGTGCTGAAAGTATTCAAACCTAAACTAGTTCACTATGTAATCAATGCAACAGAGACCGCACATTTTGACGATTACGGCAGGTATGTTATTTCTTTAAAACGAGCAGACGAGATGATATTTGAGATTTGGCGGATGGTGAGAGATGATCCCTTTTATCGGGATAATACATATTTAATTGTAACTCCTGATCATGAAAGAAATGCATACCATATGGACCATACCGAGAATCCCATTGAAAGGCCTTCTGTGGTTTGGATGTATGTTTACGGGCCGTTTATTAAAAAGAATACCGTAATTAAGAATACGATCTATCGTCCAGATATTTTTCCCACTGTAGCTACCATCCTTGGTTTACAGGTAGAACAAGGAGATGGCAGGGTGCTCAAGGAATGTTTTACAGATGGATTCTTGGAGAGGGCCGGTCTTTAATCAAGACGCCTGCGAATATATTAAGGTTGCTGTCGCGCATTTAGGGGATAACCGTTGAGGCGTTATATGCTTAGCGTTAACGTTATCTATCATCTAATGGTGCTGTCCAAAGCATCCCCAAGACTATCCACCAAATAAAAGCTACTTCCGGCAGGAAGAAGCTGAAGTCCATCAGATTGTGTAATAAAAATACCGAGCAGGAGGCAATAAGGCAGGCATAGAGCTTTTTTTCTTTTAGCCACCTTAATGCCTTGAGGGCAGGGGTAAATACCGCAGTAACCAGCCATAAAAAAGATATTAGCCCGAATACCCCTGTTTCCGCCCAGAGTTGGAGGTAGGAATTATGCGCGTAGCGGGAGGGCACAATATTGAAATTTCCTAGTCCCATTCCCGTCAGAGGCCTGTGTTTGATTAAATCCAGGGCATCTCTCCAGTAACTCAGGCGCATCCCCCAGGAAAAAGTAAGGTGGGTATGCTGTATACCTTGCCTCCATCTAACAATAAAGATAATCAGTATAGTTAATAATAGCCCCAATAAAAGGATTATTTTCTTTCCTGTGAGGCTGCCCGTAAGATAAAAATATAACACGCAGGCGACCAAGGTGCTTAGAAGGCCTCCCAGGGATTTGGTAAGTATTATGGCAGAAAGTATAGGCAGGATAATCCACAATTTGTTTCTTATGCCAATGACTAGTATAAGAGTTATCCCCAGGTATTCTCCCAATATATTAGGGTTGATAAAAGGGGAAAACACCCTTCTTCGGCTGAGATAGTCGAAAAAGAGAGGGTTGTCAATTTGGGCCTTGTTTATATATTCTAAGGTGCGCTGCAATCCAAAGAAATACTGATAAATAGCCCATAAGCTGATAGTAAATGCTGAAATGATAATGGTGTAAACGAGGTATATTTTCTCTTCTTTCCCGAGAGAAGAAACAAGGATAAATAAGGCAATAGCTATGGCGTATTGGTAGAGTGCTTTCAGGCTGTTTATTTTATCCTGGGAGAAAAACACGGATAGCGCCAGTGCCGCAATGAATAACAACAGGGGGTATTTTATTGTTTTTATTTTCTGCCAGGGCGGCTGCCTGGTAATAAACCAGGCAGTCAAAAGCGCAGCTAACAATAACGAATGCACGGCATTAGAATAGGTGAAGGCCACAGAGGCGATAAAGGGGCGTGTAAAGATTAGGGTTAGCAAGAGGATAAACATTATGCTATAATTCTATTCTAAAATGCGAGAGGCGTCAAACATAATAGTCAGCGCGATAGTGGTAAGCAAAGGGACCGGGAATTATATTTTCTCTTGCCTGGAATCTCTTTATCGTCAGGCCAAAGTCCCGGATGAGGTTATTGTTATAGATAATTCGTTAAATAAAGATTTTCCCCCTGCGCTACAAAGAACCTATAGCGATATCAAGGTATATGTTGCTTCGGAAAATTTGTTTTACTGCGCAGCCTTGAATAAGGGGATAGATATAAGCAGGGGGGATTTTATCCTTTGTTTAAATGACGATGTTATCTTAGACGGGGGCTTTATAAAATTATCCATAGAAGGATTCTTAAAAGACCGCGCAATAGGCATGGTCAGCGGGAAGATTTTACGCCTTCAGGGTGATATTTTAGACAGCACCGGATTATTCTTTACCCCCTGGGGGGCGGCGAAAGAAAGGGGATACGGCCAGAAGGACGAAGGAAGATACGAAAAAGAAGAATATATATTTGGCGTAAACGGGGCGGCAGCTTTTTACCGCAGGCACATGTTAGAAGATATTAAAATAGGCGCGGAATATCTTGACAGCGATTACCGTATTTTTTATGAAGATTTAGATGTCTCCTGGCGGGCGCAGAATGCCGGATGGAAGGCTTATTATATACCGCAAGCAATCGCTTATCATGCCAGGGGCGCTACTGCAAGGGCATCTCCTGTTACCGGTGCAAATAAGCGTTGGGCGCGCCGTTATTTAAACAACCAGCTATACCTGGATTTATTCAAGAACAGGTATCTTACCATTATCAGGAATGAGACTATTGCAGGGTTCTTATTGCGCGCGCCGTTTATGTTTTTTTATGACCTTGCTGCCTGGGCCTATACTTTATTTTTCAGGCCCAAAATAATAATAGATTTTTTCCTAAATATTAATTACCTTAAAGACGCCTTCAAAAAAAGGATATTAATCCGTAATGTTAATAAGAAAAGGCGCATTAGTGGGAGGGCGGTATTATGAAGAGGCCTCCTGATATATCCATAACGCGGTTGGCTATTTATTTGCGTTTTCTGGAAGATTACCTGAGGGCAAAAGGGCCGCAGGCTACGATTAATTCTACGGAACTAGCCGGGTTTTTAGACATCAACCATCACCAGATAAGAAAGGACCTTTCTTATTTTGGGAAGTTCGGCAAGCAGGGGATAGGTTATCCGGTAGAGGAGCTGAAGGATAAAATCAGCCGGATATTGGGGTTAGGTAAAGAACGATATTTATGTCTCTGCGGCCTGGGCAACCTGGGTTCAGCACTCCTGGCATATCGGGGGTTTAAGCAAAAGAATTTGAACATCGTCGCTGTTTTTGATAATGACCCGGTCAAGATCGGCAGGACCGTTGCAGGCGTTAAGGTATACGGCCCGAAGGCCATAATCCCGGTAGTTAAAAGGTTCAATATAGACATAGCTATAGTGGCTGTCCCGCAGGCGGCAGCGCAGGATATTGCCGACAGGCTTATTAAGGCGGGCATAAGGGCGATATTGAACTTCGCCCCTCTGAAATTAAATGTGCCGAAAAGGGTGAGGCTGCGGGATGTAGACTTATCCGCAGAACTTATTAATCTGACATATTTTATTTCATCATTGTTATAATAGTATTCGTCTGGAAAACAAAAAATACTTGACAGGAGTGATATATTGTGATAAAAAATAGGACAAATACAATATGTAGTGGTTAGATTAAGGTTTTAAAGGGGGTTAAATAAAATAAATTGAAAAAATAGGTTAAATCTTAAGGGCTCTTTAATTTCACAGAGCCCTTATTTTTTAAGCGCCGGTTCAATATATAAGTATTGCATTAACCTTATAAATGAAAACAGTAGGGCTGACATACGATTTAAAAACTGATTACCAATTTAAAAAGGGCGACCCGCCGGATGCTAACGCCGAGTTCGACCATCCCTCCACTATAGGTGTCATAGCTTCCGCTATCGCCTCCTGTGGATTCAAGGTAAAGAAAATAGGCAATGCCTCTCAACTCTTGGAACAAATAGACAAAATAAAAGTCGATATAGTATTCAATATCTCCGAAGGAATTTCCGGAAGAAACCGTGAATCCCAGGTTCCCATACTGCTGGAGATGGCGGGTATTCCCTTTGTGGGCGCGGATGCCTTGACTTTGGGGGTGACCTTGGATAAGGTCATGGCCAAAAAAATATTTATTGCCGAAGGTATACCCACCCCGCGGTTTTTTGAAATAAAAAACACAGACAGCCTGGCTGAAGATGGACGCCTTAATTTTCCTCTTATCGTAAAACCGCGCTTTGAAGGCTCTTCCAAAGGGCTGACTGAAAGTTCCCGCGTAGAGAATAAAGAAGAATTAAAGAAGCAGGTAGATTATATAATAAACGCCTACAAGCAGCCCGCGTTGATAGAAGAGTTTATTTCAGGGCAGGAGTTTACTGTAGCTATTATCGGCAATGACCCCGGAGAGGTTATGCCGGTGGTACAGATAAAGATTGACGGCCGGCTAAAGCTCAAAGATAAATTCTATACCTTTGCCCGTATACGTTCTGACAGGCTGGAATATCTCTGTCCTGCCCATATAAGCCAGGAACTCGGCAGGAAGCTTTCCGATATCGCCCTGAAGACGTACAACGCGGTAGAATGCCGCGATTTCGGCAGGGTTGATTTTCGCATGGATGCCCAGTGCAATCCTTACGTACTTGAAATAAACCCCCTGCCTTCTTTGTCTACCGAAGATGTATTTATGCTCGTGGCAAAAAATATAGGGATTACTTATGAAGAGATCATCGGCAAGATACTTAACAGCGCGCTGAAACGCTACAATCTGAATTAAATGAGGATCGCCCTGACTTATAACCTGAAGAAAAAAGATAATACCAAGCCTGAGGATTATTTCTCGGAATGCGACTCCGAAGAAACTATCCGTGCCATCGCCTCGGCGCTTAAGAAAAAGGGGCATACCGTCGATGCCATTGACGTAGAATACCCGTCATTTTTTTCTTACTTCAGGCAAAACCGCGTGGATATGGTTTTTAATATCGCTGAAGGCAAATGCGGTAAATTCCGTGAGTCCGAGGTCCCTGCCTTATTGGAGTACCTGGACATTCCTTATACCGGTTCAAACACATTTTCTTTGGCCTTAGCCCTGAATAAGACGCTCACCAAGAAGATATTAAAGGCGGAAAACATACCTACGCCGTATTTCCAGTTGTTTATAAAAGGCGATGAGAAATTAAGCCCGGATTTAAGATTCCCCCTTATCGTAAAACCTAACCGTGAAGGTTCGGCCAAAGGTATAAGCAGCTCTAATGTGGTAGGGAATGAAGAAGCGCTTTTTAGCAAAATCAAAGAGGTGATGGCCGTATATAAACAGGAGGCGCTGGTTGAGGAATTCATTGAAGGCAAGGAGTTAACCGTGGGTATCCTTGAGAACGGTAAGACCACGATACTGCCTATACTGGAAATAGACTTTTCATCCTGTAAGGACAGCGGGGAATATTTTTATTCATGGAGGATGAAGGAATACCAGGGGAATAAGGACCTGGGGCTTTTGCCTGTCTTTCATTGCCCGGCTAGGTTAGATAGAGAGACCGAGGTAAAGGTAAAGGATGCGGCACTGCGTACCCACAGGGCGATAGGCTGTTTTGATATCTCGCGTACGGATATCCGCCTGGATAAAAACAATACCCCTTATGTTTTGGAGATCAATCCGTTACCGGGACTTGACCCTCAGGAGTCAAATTTTCCTATTATGGCTTATGCCGCAGGGATGCAATATGAGGACCTTATCGAGGCGATCTTATTGAGCGCCTCACAGAGGAGGAGGGAGTCAAATTGAGTAATCTGACAATCACAGATAGTCATAAAGCTCAACAGGAAATAGCAGCCCCGTCCCGTCCCAGCAGAAGACTCCAGGATTATCAACAGGTAAGTTTATATAAAGATATAAACCCTTTGGACTGGGAAGATTGGCATTGGCAATTAAAAAATAGGATTCGCAGCCGGGAAGACCTGGCACAGGTAATTAAATTGACCACGGAAGAAGAAGAGGGGACTAAAAAAGCCAGCGGCAGGCTTTCTCTGGCAATCACTCCTTATTGGGCAACTTTGATGGATCCCGAAGACCCTGCCTGTCCGATACGGCGTCAGGCCGTTCCGGTAGTGGCAGAATCATTAGCCAGCCCGCATGAAATGGTTGATCCTTGTGCCGAGGACAGGGATTCAGCCGTGCCTCATTTGGTGCACAGGTATCCGGACAGGGTATTGTTGCTGGCTACCGAGCAGTGCGCGATGTATTGCCGTCATTGCACCAGGAGGAGGCTGGTTGGGGACCACCAGGAGAGTGATTCACTTTCACGTTTTGATGCGGCAATCGAGTATATAAAGTCTAATAGAAAGATAAGGGACGTGTTGATTTCAGGAGGTGACCCTTTTATTTTAGAGGATGAGGCTATAGAGAGCCTAATCCAGAGGGTGCGCGCCATATCACACGTGGAATTCCTGAGAATCGGAACCCGTGTGCCTGTTACGCTGCCTCAGCGCATTACGGACAATCTGGTAAATATGCTGAAAAAATACGCCCCTCTCTGGGTAAGCATACATTTTAACCACCCCAAAGAGATAACCAGGCGCTCTAAGATTGCCTGTGAAATGCTTTCCGATTCGGGTATACCCTTGGGCAGTCAGACAGTCTTGTTAAAGGGCATTAATGACCGGCCCTATATTATGAAGCGCCTTATGCACGAATTGCTTCAGATAAGAGTAAGGCCGTATTATATATACCAGTGTGACCCGGTAAGAGGCACCCAGCATTTTCGCACCCCCGTGGCTGCAGGGATAAATATTATGGAGAAACTGCGCGGGCATACCTCAGGCTATGCCGTACCTACTTATGTTATAGACGGACCGGGCGGAGGGGGGAAAATCCCTGTAGGGCCCAATTACATACTTTCCCAGGCCAAGGGTAAGTATGTCTTACGCAACTACAAAGGGAAGATATATACCTACCTAGAATAGCCTCTTCTGTATTTTTATCCGCTTATTTTCATATTTTACCCTTGACCGCGGCTTTTAATTGTTATATAATAAAAATCCCACCGGCCTTAAAATACTAATACCATATTTGAAGGAGGGCAGCGAATATGGAAGCCAGGAATAAAAGAAATTTTATCCTTTTAGGCCACGCCCAGTCAGGTAAGACCACGCTCGCAGAAAGCCTGCTTTACTTTTCTAAAACCATTACCCGCAAAGGAAGGATTGAAGAAGGGACGACCGTCAGCGACTATAGCTTTGATGAGATTGAAAGAAGGAATTCTATCAGTTCAAGCCTCCTGTATTATAATTATAAAGACAAAAGGATCCAGATAATCGATGCCCCCGGATATGCGGATTTCTTCGGAGAGGTTATTTCCGGTATACGTGCGGTGGATAGCGCAGTTATAGTGGTTGATGTTACCGCGGGAATTGAGGTAGGCACAGAAAGGTCATGGCAGATTATGGAAGAAGCCCGGATGCCCTGCCTTATATTCATTAATAAGACGGATAAAGAAGGCGCGGATGCCGACAAGGCCCTTTTAGAGATACAGGAGAGGCTTTCTAAAAAAGCCATGCGGGTAAATTCTCTGGATGAGGCGGCATTAATTGAGGCGATCGCTGAAAGCGACGACAAATTACTGGAGAGATACCTGGAGGGAGCTGTTTTATCCACCGAAGAACTTAAAGCCGGCCTGCATAATGCCGTAATTAACCGTAAGATTTTTCCTGTATTGGAAGGCTCAGCTTTAACTGATCGGGGGATGCTTGAGTTATCGGATGCGATTGTAGAATATCTGCCTGATCCAAGCGAAAAGGAAAATATTGAAGCACAAGACCCGAGGAATCCGGGGACAAGGAAACAAATCCCGGTGGCCCAGGAGGGGCCTTTTTCCGCTTTTGTTTTCAAGGGTATTTCTGACCCCTACGTTGGGCAGCTTACTTTATTGCGGGTATTGTCGGGTAAACTCCTGGCAAATACCGCTTTTTACAACGTAAGTAAAAAGACCAGAGAAAGAATCGGCCCGCTTTATATACTGCAGGGAAAAGAACAGCGGCCTGTGGATGCTGTTTCCTGCGGAGATATAGTGGCTATTGCCAAGTTAAAAGAAACTACTACTAATGATTCCCTTGGAGATGAGAAAGAGCCGGTTTTATTCGATTCTATTTCTTTCCCGGAGCCTGCCATATCCGCATCGGTTAAGCCTAAGTCCAGGGAAGACGAGGAAAAAATTTCCACAGCCTTAAATAAGCTTTCTGCGGAGGACCCCACCTTTAAGGCGGTCCACGACCCCCAGACAAAAGAATTAATCATCTCAGGATTAGGTGATTTGCATTTGGATATCATGGTCAACCGGATGAAGAAAAGGTTTAATGTAGAGGTGGAATTAGGTACCCCCAAGGTTTCTTACAAAGAGACAATAACTAAAACCGTTAAGATGCAAGGGAAATTCAAGCGTCAGTCAGGAGGCAGGGGGCAATACGGGGATGTGTGGGTCGAGGTTGAGCCTTTACAGAGGGGGGGCGGTTTTGAATTTGTGGATAAGATCTTCGGGGGCGCTATCCCCCGCAACTTTATACCCTCGGTTGAGAAAGGCGTAAGGCAGGCATGCCTGGAAGGGGCGGTTGCAGGTTGCTGCGTGGAGGATATACGCGTTAAGCTTTATGACGGCTCTTACCATGAAGTTGATTCTTCGGATATGGCATTTCAGATTGCCGGAGCCATGGCCTTGCGTAAGGCAGTAATGGCAGCAGGGCCGGTGCTTTTGGAGCCGGTAATGGAAGTTTCCGTTACCATACCGGAGGAGTATCTGGGGGCTATTTCAGGAGATATAAATTCCAGGCGCGGCCGCATTATGGGTATGGATATAAAAGGGAAGCTGCAGGTTGTCAATGCCAATATACCCTTATCGGAGATGTTTAAATACGCTAATGACCTGCGTTCTATTACCGGCGGTAGAGGTATTTATACTATGCGTTTTTCCCATTACGAAGAGGTCCCGCATAAAATTGCCTCAACCATTATTAGCCAATACCAGGCTACCAGAAAACACGAAGAAGAGTAGTTTTGGCCTGCCTCTTCTTATCCTTTAAAGACGATGAAAATAGGCATATTCGCGATAACCGGATTAACGCCAGGCAGGCACAACGTTAAAGACAGGCGCCTGGACGAGGTAGACAGGCTTGTCAAGGCCAAGAAAAAGACATACATCCAGGTCGAACTGACAGGAGAAGATGCCTTATTTGATGCCGATGCCGTATTGGCTTTGAAAGATTCCAAGACAGACCTTATTTTAAAAGATCTAGAATTTGTGGAAACCCGACTTGGCCGTAATCCCCCGGATCAGGAAAAGGCATTGCTAGAAAGATTCAAAGATGCCCTGGAAAAAGAATGTTTCCTGCGGGATATCGGATTAAGCGCTGAGGATAAGAAGATTATCTCCGGGTACAGCCTGATTACTTTAAAACCCGTTATCCTGATTGAAAAAGAAGAGTTAGAAGATACGGATAATTTATGGAGCCGGGTGTTAAAAGAAAGCGGATTTATCAGTTTTTTTACCGCAGGAGAAAAAGAGACCCGTGCCTGGTTGATTAAGCAGGGTACTATTGCCTGGGAGGCGGCAGGCGTGATACATTCCGATATACAAAAAGGCTTTATCCGTGCTGAAATTATCGGTTTTGACGATTTTATCCAGGCAGGAGGGGAGAGCCAGGCAAAACAGGCAGGGAAACTGAGGCTCAAGCAGAAGGATTATATCATGCAGGACACTGACCTGGTAAACTTCCGTTTTAACAAATAGCCCAAAGGTTTGAGATGTTTCAGTAGCCCGGTTCTATATCTTAACAAGGAGCAAGATATGGTAAAGATCAGGAGGGTATTAATCAGTGTATCCGATAAGTCCGGAATTCTGGATTTTGCCCGGGGATTAAACAGCTTAGGGGTAGAGATCCTTTCTACCGGAGGCACAGCGAAAACACTAAGGGAAAACAACATAGCCGTTAAAGATGTATCAGAATATACCGGCTTCCCCGAGATGCTGGACGGAAGGGTAAAGACCCTCCATCCAAAAATCCATGCCGGGCTGCTGGCCTTGAGAAATAACCCAGCGCATATGGCTAAGATCAAAGAGCACAATATCGGCCTTATTGATATGGTAGTGGTTAATCTCTATCCTTTTGAAAAGACAATCGAGAAGCCTTCTGTGGATATAGAAGAGGCTATTGAGAATATTGATATAGGCGGCCCAAGCATGCTGCGCTCGGCGGCAAAAAACAGCCAGTCAGTGGCTGTGGTGTGTAACCCGCATAGGTACTCCCAGATTATCGAGGAATTAAAGAAGAACAACGGTTCTCTCCCGCAGAAGATGATGCGCGAATTGGCTATAGAGGTATTTGCCCTGACAGCGCATTATGATGAGGCCATACATCGTTACCTAAAGAGCTATTTTAAAGAGTGGGGTGTTTTGCCTCTGGAAGAGTTTCCTGCTGAGCTTAATCTTAGTTTCCAAAAGGTCCAGGCGTTGCGTTATGGGGAGAACCCGCATCAAAAGGCGGCTTTTTATCGGGATAAAGGAAAGACCCTGGGCCTTGCCGCCGTAAAACAACTCTGGGGCAAGGAACTTTCTTTCAATAATATCCTGGATTTGAATGCAGCGGTAAATTTAGCGCAGGAATTTACCTTGCCCGCAGTTGTATTTATTAAGCATAATAATCCCTGCGGAGCGGCTGAAAATAAGGATGTGCTTAAGGCTTATCGTGATGCCTGGAATTGCGACCGGCTTTCTGCTTTTGGAGGAATTTTGAGTATTAATCGGGAAATAGGCATGTCTTTGGCTGTGCTTATTGCCAAAAGCGGGTTCCTGGAGTGTATTATATGCCCGAAATTTTCCCCGGAGGCCTTAAGTCTTTTAAAGGCAAAGAAAAACCTGAGGTTGTTGGAGCTGCCCGGTTTCTCTGCCAGGTCAGAAAAGTTCTTAGATTTTAAAAGGGTAAACGGGGGGATGCTTTTGCAGGGAGAAGATAGTATTTCCTTGGATGAAGCAAGCCTTAGGGTTGTGACTAAGAGGAGGCCTACTAAAACGGAACTATCATCTCTTATTTTTGCCTGGAAGGTAGCCAAGCACGCCAAGTCCAACGCTATTATCCTTGCCCGCGGGACAAAGACCGTGGGTATCGGCGCAGGACAGATGTCCAGGGTTGATTCTGTTTATATCGCAACAAAGAAAGCAGGAAAGGGTGCAAAAGACGCCTGTCTTGCTTCGGATGCCTTTTTTCCTAAAGAAGACGCCATACAACTTGCTGCAAAATATAAAATAAAGGCGATAATACAACCGGGCGGCTCTATAGCAGATGAGCAGGTTATTAAGGCCGCAGACAGAAATAAGATTGCGATGGTTTTTACCTCTATCAGGCATTTCCGACATTGACCGTTTAGCCCGTTTCTGGCCATAAGGCATAACGGCCTAAGCGGGCCGAACGAAAAATGACCTACCGAGAAGCCACCAGTTATCTGGAGTCGTTTGTCAATTACGAGAAAATCCCTTCCTGGGCATACAGGGAATCTTTGAAGCTAAGAAGGTTAAAGGATTTTCTGGCTGCTATCGGTAATCCCCAAAATGATTTAAAATGCATACATATAGCAGGGACGAAAGGCAAGGGTTCTACCTGCGCTTTCATCGCTTATATTTTAAGGGAAGCGGGATTTAAGACTGGTTTATATACTTCTCCGCATTTGCAGGATTTTAGAGAGCGGATCCGGATACTTCCTAAAGACAAGGAAGAATGCGGCACAGATTTTGCAGGAGTTATCTCTCGTAAAGATTTAACGGCTTTGGTAAAAAAGATAAAGCCAGCCGTAGAAAGACGTAAAAGAAATTCTCCGTATGGACAGCTTTCTTTTTTTGAGGTATATACGGCCCTGGCTTTCGTTTATTTTAAAGAGAAGGATGTAGATTTTGCGGTGTTAGAGACTGGGATGGGAGGAAGGCTGGATGCTACTAATGCAGCCTGGCCTTTAGTCTGCGGTTTCAGCCCTATAAGTTATGAGCATACCCAGAATTTAGGCAGCACCTTAAGGGCAATTGCCGCAGAAAAGGCAGGGATTATTAAACCGGATCAACTGCGCCGGGCAGGTTTTCAGCCATTGGCGGTCTCTGCTTTACAAAACAAAGAGGTTATGGGAGTAATACGCCAGAGATGCGTTAAGACAGGCGTAAAGTTATATGAGGTAGGCAGGGATATAAAATTTCAAAAGACAAAAGAAGGATTCAAACTGAGGGGTATTTTTGGCAGGTATAAAGATTTACAGGCCAGGCTATTAGGGGCGCATCAGATAATAAACGCAGCAACAGCGTTAGGGGTGATTGAGGCTTTGCGTTTTCATAATATAACTATAAGGGAGGAAGCCGTAAGGCGCGGATTTAAGAATGCCTGCTGGCCAGGCAGGTTTGAGATCATAGCCAGGAAGCCGTTAATAATATTGGATGGCGCGCAGAATATTGCTTCCGCAAAGGCCTTGCGGAGTACGGTAAAAGAATATTTTCCTCACCGCCCGCTGTGTTTAGTGCTCGGGATCTCCCAAGACAAGGATATAAAAGGCATATGCGCTCAACTTATTCCTTTAAGCAGCCGGATAATACTCACGCAGGCGGACAATCCGCGGGCTGCGAGTGTTGATTTTTTATGGGAGGTTATCTTTAAAAACCATCCTGATATGGGCGTTCCTATTCATAAAACCAGGGGCGTTAAAGAGGTATTAGCTTTACTAAAACATAGCTGCCTTAGCAAAGAGTTGATTTTGGTATGTGGTTCATTATTTGTGGTGGGTGAGTTCCGGTCTTTGTGGCTTGAAAATAACCGCTTGAGAGGGATATGAGGGATGACGGCAAATATTATAAATGATACAATTGCAGCAATTTCTACCGCGATAGGCGAGGCAGGAATAGGCATTGTGCGTATAAGCGGGCCCGGGGCTTTAGATATTGCGGATAGGATATTTGTGGCTAAGGATATACGTCAGTTGCGCGATTGCCAGGGGTACACTACGCATTACGGGTGGATCGCAGAAAAAGAGAAAAGAGGCAGGATTATAGATGAAGTCCTTATTAATGTTATGCGCTCTCCCCGCAGTTACACCAGGGAAGATATTATAGAGATAAACTGTCACGGGGGCGCATTGCCGCTTAGGGAGGTTTTAGAGTTGGTTCTGCGTAACGGCTGCCGTCTAGCTGAACCTGGAGAATTTACAAAGCGCGCTTTTTTAAACGGCAGGATTGACCTCGCCCAGGCTGAGGCAGTATTGGATATAATCAAGGCTAAAACAGATGCAGCCCTGAAGATGAGCGCAGAGCAGTTAAGAGGGGGGTTATCTGCCGAGATAAATAGCTGCCGGGAGGCCTTGATAGAAGCCCTTTCTTTAATTGAGGCAGATATTGATTTCCCTGAGGATACAAGTGGATCGGTTGATTTAAACAGGATAGGGGCTGCCTTGAAAGAATCGGGCAGGAAGATTTCAGGGCTATTGTCTTGTTCCGGACGTGGCCGCATAATCAGGGAAGGGGTAAAAACAGTAATTTGTGGCAGGCCGAATGTAGGAAAGTCTTCTATTTTGAATGCTTTATTACGGCAGGAACGTTCTTTGGTTACTTCTGTTGCCGGGACAACCCGTGATACCATTGAAGAATTTATTGATATCAGGGGTATCCCTATAAGAATTATAGATACCGCAGGCATATTAGAGCCGCGGGATTTAATTGAGAGAAAGGCCGTTCAACGCGCAAAGAGGTATATTGAAGAGGCGGATTTGGTGCTTTTAATCTTTGACGGCTCAAGGAAACTGGTTGAGGAAGACCGTATGCTTATTAAAAGATTAAAGAGCAAACAAAACGTTATTGCGGTGGTGAATAAGATTGATAAGACACAAAATATCAAGAAGGACGATCTCGCGGGAAAATTCACCAGGTTAGTGGAGATATCTGCAAAGAATTACTTAAATATAAACCTTTTAGAAGATAGTATTTGTGAGGCGGTATATAGGGGTGAGGTTGTTTTAGCTGAGGCCGTATTGGTCAGTAATTTGCGGCACATTGAATCTCTGCGCTGCGCGCAGAAACTTATTGCAGAAGCATCGGATTCATTAGATAATAAATTGCCTGCGGAGTATACCGCGCAACTTATTAAGGACGCCTCCAGTTATTTAGACGAAATGCTGGGTAAGCGTATAACCGAAGATGTGTTGGAGAGGATTTTTGGAGAATTCTGTATAGGTAAATAGGAGCAAAGGATGGATCAGAAAAAAATAGAGCGCGCAGTCAGGGATATAATGGAGGGAATCGGTGAAAATCCCGCAAGAAAAGACCTGCTGGATACGCCTAAACGTGTCGCAGAAATGTATATGGATATATTCTCAGGGATAGGGCAGGACCCCAGAAAAGAGCTGGAGGTTATCTTAGACCAGAAGCATGAAGAGATAGTCCTGCTTAAAGGTATACCGCTTTACAGCGTATGCGAACATCACCTGCTTCCTTTTATAGGTAAGGCCCATATTGCCTATATACCTAAAGGTGGGCGCGTTACCGGATTAAGCAAGATTGTCCGGGTTGTGGATGTTTTGTCTAAACGCCTGCAGGTCCAGGAGAGGCTTACCAGCCAGATAGCGGAGATAATTATGTCTAAGCTTAAACCGCAGGGGTGTATGGTTATTATAGAAGCAGAACACCTTTGTATGTCTATGCGTGGCGTGAAAAAACCCGGGACCATGACAGTGACCTCTGCAGTGCGCGGTATATTTCAGAGAAATGAAAAGACCCGCGCTGAAACCCTGGCCCTGATTAAGTATTAGATTCTTTTAGGAGCGGATAATGAAGAAATGGCTGCTTTTATTTTTATTATTATCAATCTTAGGAGGGTGTGCCTCCTATAAATTTAAACGTGGTCAGGCACCTTATGATAAAGGATATGTGGCATCACGCGATGACTATACTATCTTGGAATACACCGTCGGAAGCAATAATACAGTGCCTAGCCTTGCGTTAGCCAGGGACAGGTTTTCCCGGCGCAGGGGGACCGTGGAAGACTACTATAAAAAAATGGGATATATCGAGAACCGTTTTAAAATGGTTTTTGTAGACCCGTGCATATTCGCCTTAAAACTGATAGGCGGGATATTCCGTATGCCTTTTGTAGCTATCGCTGATTATAAATATGAGCATAATCCGGAATATCGGCAAAAGATTAAGAAGATGGAAGAAGAGCGGGATTTAAAAGAAGAAGGGCGGCTTCAGAAGCTCAAGGAAGAATTGCATGCCTATATAACGGAAGAACTGGCAAAAGAAAAGCCCGCAGAGTAAAAGTGGTTATTATAGCAGGGTTATAGTAAATAAGGCGCTATGGATAAAAGAAAAGAAAGAAGAATAAGGGTGAGCCTGCCTATAAACATAGCCTATGGCAGGGGCAAACAGTTTTCAAGCGTAACTGACAATATCAGCCGCCTGGGGGCATATGTCCAGTCGGCTCATGAGCTTGCCATAGGCACGGAGATAGAAGTGATTCTTCAGATGCCCGGGAAAACCCGTGTACCCGCTCAGGTAAAATGTAAAGGCAGGATTTTTAGGTGTGAGCCTATTCCAGGGGCGGCATCACAGGCCAGTTACGGACTGGGCATATTTTTTACAGAATTTCTAACCCCTGCAGATAAAGATAAGTTATCTAACTATGTGGACTCCCTTATCCTTAAAGAAGAACACGAGATTGCATCCGGCATAAAGCGCTGGGCCAAGAAAAGGCAGGCGCACGAGAAAAAGACCGTCGCTCAGCTAAAGGGTCCGCTTTCAGAAAATTATCCGGGTCAGGCCGAAGGCCTATTAAGGAAGATATTATCACGGCTGGATGAGATCTCCCGTCTTTTGAGAAAGCAGATAGAAAACCCTTAGGCCTTATCCGGTATTTGCTTTTATCTCCTCAGGCAAAGCTTGGCTTAAACCAAAACAGCAATAAAAGAAAAAATATAATAATCTTACACTATGCGCTTGAGAAGAGAATACCTTCTTCTTTTAAGGAAAAGAGGCAGTATATCCGCAGAGCAGAGGATCAGGGTATTATTATTTTTCCTCAGTGTAACTATTTTCTTAACGGGCCTGCCTATTATTCTATCTTTTGCCTTAGGGTATAAATTTGACCGGCGCACACTTAAGTTTACCAAGACAGGCCTGATTGTTTTTAGGACCCAACCCGCAGGAGCGAACGTATACCTGAACAGGCAATTATTGGATATAAAAACCCCGGTTACTCTTACAGAGCTTCTCCCCGGCAATTATAATATTATGCTTGTGTTGGATGAATACTACCCTTGGATTAACGACGTGCGCGTTGATGCCAACAGGGTCACCCGTCTGGAGAAGATAATCCTTTTCCCGCTAAGGCCGGACGTAAAACAATTAAATAGGTATAATTTTTCTTCTTTCTGGGTGGACGAGGCAAAAGAGGATATTTATTATATCGGGTTTGAAGAAAACAGCATATATAGTTCAGACCTGCATGGACAGCATTATAGACGGCTGGCAAACTTCACCGGGCTTACAACCAAGCCGTTGGGGTGGAAGGTCTCTCCTGACAGGAATAAGTTTCTATATTTTAATACTAACCAGATCGGTTTTTCCTACTTTGTTCTTTCAGCGGATATGGACAAGCGCCGGCCGTCTTTTATAATTAATTATCCGCTGGGTAAGATTATAGACGTATTTTGGCATTCCGACAGTTATCATATAATCATAGTAGGGGAGAATGATATTGAGGCTATGGAAGCGCGCCCGCATTCCCGGCCGGTATTTTTAACAAACCGTAACAAGAAAAGCGGCGCGGTTTCCTATGATATAAGCACAGACACGCTTTATTTTATCGATTCGCAGGAGGCCTCCGACGGAAACACCTACGATAATTTGTACAAACTTGAATTAAACAGCAGGAATTTTTTAAGCATGCTTGATAAGAACAATTTGCGATGAGCAGAGCATACAGGCTAAGAAGGGCACTTGAGATCATGCCCGGGGCACTTTCCTGGGGGATAATTATATTTCTGGTATTCCTTTCCATATGGCATCCGATTATCTGCGCCGTCTTAATTATCATTTTTGATTTCTATTGGATTATCCGCACCATTTATCTTACTACCTTATTGGTTATGGCCCATAAGAAATTATCACAAGAGAAGAATATTGATTGGCTCAAGCGTTGTCAGGACTTGCCTTCGAAGAAATCCTGGTATGATATCTATCATCTGGTTATTTTTCCGGTTTATAAAGAGGGTCTAGATGTTTTGCGTCCATCACTGGAGGCATTGCGGCAGAGCTATTATCCTAAAGAAAGGATGATCGTTGTCATTTCCTTTGAGGAACGTAATGGGCAAGCCAAGGATAACGCAGCTGCCTTAGAAGAAGAATTCCAGGGGGTATTCTTGGGTTATCTTTCGGTTTTTCATCCCGATGGCCTGCCTGGGGAAAATCGGACCAAGGGCGCTAATGCTACCTGGGCGGCTAAAAAGGCCAGGGAATTCCTGGGATCCAGGGGGATTAAATACGAACAAGTTATTGTTTCCTGTTTTGACGCAGATACCTGCGTAGATGAGCAATATTTCGGATGCCTGTCTTATTATTTCCTGACATCCCCTAAGCCGCACCAGGCTAGTTATCAGCCTATACCTGTTTATAATAATAATATTTGGCATGCCCCTTCTTTTGCGCGTTTAGTAGAAATCAGCGCTTCTTTCTGTCAAATGATTGAGAGTATGCGTATTGAGAAATTTGTAACTTTCTCCAGCCACAGTATGAGTTTCAAAACCCTGGTGGATATAGACTATTGGCCGGTGAATATGATTTCGGATGATTCGGTAGTCTATTGGAAGGCCTTTCTTTTTTATAAAGGAAACTACCGGGTCATACCTTTATATATCACTGTTTCTATGGATGTGGCATATGCCAGTAATTTTTTTAAAACAGTAATGTTGCAATACCGGCAGAAAAGGCGCTGGGCATGGGGTGTAGAGAATTTCCCTTTCCTGGTGGAGGGATTTTTGCACAGCAAGGGGATATCTTTTATCCATAAACTGCGAAGGTCTTTTAACCTGTTAGAAAGCCATGTTACCTGGGCAGTTTGGGCATTTATTATTATGGTGATCACCCCTTTGCCTATACTGTTGGGAGGTTCGTTCTTTAGCCAGATGCCCATAGGTTATAATCTCCCGCGTATTACAGGGATGCTTTTAAATTTTACTTTAGGCAGCAGCCTTATCTGGCTGTTTTTAAGCCGCGCTATTCTTCCGCCCCGGCCAAAGGAAGTAAAGTGGTTTAAGAATGTAATCATGTTCTTGGAATGGGCAATCGTGCCTTTAATCATACTGATCCTGGGTTCACTGCCTGCGTTAGATGCCCAGACCAGGCTAATGCTGGCAAGATATATGAAATTTCAGCCTACGGATAAAAGCCGTACCAGAGGAAGCTAGGCCGCCGTTTTTAGCATAGGTCTGAGGAGACCGTTATGAAAGAACAGGATAAAGCAAGAAAGGGTGCTTTAGGTAAAGGATCAGAGCCATCCCGCCCTATGCGACATACAAGCGAAGAATTAGAAAGACTGGGGTTGGAATTGAAAGCTAGTGAGAAACGTTACTGCCAGCTTATAGAAAGTGCAAACAGTATTATAGTTAGGGTAGATAGGCAGGGGCGGGTTATTTTTTGGAATAGATTTGCCGCAGAATTTTTCGGGTATAACTCTTCCGAAATAGCAGGCAGGCCATTAGCGGATATAATCTCTCCGGAACCGCAAGCAGAGGCAGGGGGCTTGAAGCGGCTGATAGAGAACATAGGTGATGACCCCGCGAAGAAAGTCAGTAGTATCAACGAGAATGTAAAAAATAACGGCGAGCGGGTCTGGGTTGCCTGGGCTATTAGCCCGGTGGCCGATAGAGAGGGAAAGATCACAGAAATACTTTGTATAGGCAACGACATAACCGTTTCCAAACGCATGGAAGATGTGCTTAGGGAAGCAAAGGCGGAATTAGGCATTAGGGTTAAAATACGCACCGCGGAACTTACCCGTACCAACGAAGAGCTAAGGAATGAAGTAAGCGAGCGCAGGCGCATAGAGGAAATGCTCAAAGAAAGCGAGTCAAGGTATCGCGGGATTGTTGAAGACCAGTCTGAGTTGATTTGCCGTTTTCTACCCGGAGGTATAATAACGTTTGTTAACGAGGCGTATTGCCGTTGTTTTAATAAGAAAAAAGAAGATTTAGAAGGGCATAGTTTTATGCCGTATATATTTGAAGCGGATAAAAAGATAGTAGAAGAGGGCTTAGCCAGACTTGGCCCGGATAATCCTGTTATTACCATTGAGCACCGTATTATTTCCGTTGATGGCTCAATCCGCTGGCAGCAGTGGACTAACCGCGCGATATACAATAGCCAGAGGGAGTTTGTTGAGTTCCAGGCAGTAGGCAGGGATACTACCGAACGCAAACAGATGGAGGAAGAACTAAAGGAGAGCGAACGTTTTCTATCCAGCATCTTCTGCAGTATTCAGGACGGTATAAGCATTTTGGATACCGAAATGAATATTATCCGCGTAAATCCGGCGATGGAAAAATGGTATAGCCATGCCCTGCCTTTAGCGGGCAAAAAATGTTACAAGGCTTATCATGGGAGCAATACCCTTTGTCAGATATGCCCTACAACCAAGGCATTAAAGACTATGGAGTCTGCTTATGAGGTCGTGCCGCGCAGGGGCGAAGGGGGCAGGATAACCGGATGGCTGGATTTATATAGCTTTCCTTTGTTTGACCAGAAGACAGGGCAAATAATAGGTTGCATTGAATACGTCCGTGATATAACAGAACGTAAAAAGGTAGAAGATGAATTGATGCGCCGGATTGACTTTGAAATGTTTATAGCCCAGATATCCACGAGTTTTATAAACCTTTCCGCTGAAAAAATAGACGAGGGGATAAAGAAGGCATTGCAGAGAATAGGAGAATTTGCCAATGTTGACCGCAGCTATATTTTCTCTATTCCTTTAGGCCAGGAGGAGGCAGAGTGTATATATGAGTGGTGCGCTGCCGGCATAACGCCTCAAATAAGCAACTTTAATAAACTTTCCGCTTCGTTTTTTCCTTGGGGTGCGGATAAATTGAGACGCCTGGAAAATATTTATATACCTTCTTTAGCTATGTTGCCTCCGGAAGCAGGAGCGGAAAAGCAATTATTGGAGAAACAGGAGATAAAATCATTAATAGTAGTGCCGATGGTTTTACAGGGGGCGCTGGCGGGATTTATAGGCCTCGATTCCGTAAAGACAGAAAAGGCCTGTCCAGATGATATCCTGGCCATGCTTGAGATATTTAGTGTAATATTTGAGAATGCCCTGGAACGCAAGCGTAAAGATGAGGCGCTAAAGGAGTCAGAATTTCAATACCGCACGACTATTGATTCCATGGCGGATATGATACATGTAGTTGGCGAGGATTTACGGGTTATCTTATTCAATAAATCATTTGAGGAGTTCAATAAGAAGGCAGGCCTGGATATAAATACTTACGGACGGACTATTTTTGAAATCTTCCCTTTTTTAAATGAAAATATCCGTAAAGAATACCGGCAGGTATTTGATACCGGAAAGATGCTTATTACCGAAGAGAACTATCGGGTTTTAGACAAAGAATTCCTTACGGAGACCAGGAAGATCCCTATTTTCGACGGGAAAAAGGTGGTGCGCGTAGTTACTGTAGTGCGGGATATTACGGGACAGAAGGGATCAGAAAAAGAGCTGGCCCAGTTGAACAAGGAATTGGTAAAATCCAACAAAAAGATGAAGGAGTTGATATTACGCGACCCGCATACCGGTCTGTATAACCACCGTTATCTTCAGGAGGTTATCGAATCTGAGTTTTACCGGGCAAGGAGATATGTCCATCCGCTTTCCGTAATAATGCTGGATGTAGATTATTTTAAATCGATAAATGACGTATACGGGCATCAGTTTGGCGATCTGGTATTGGCGCAGCTGGCCAAACAATTAAAACGGATGGTGCGCCGCTACGATATTGTGATACGTTTCGGGGGGGAGGAATTTTTGATTGTATCGCCCGGGGCAGAAGGCCCTACTGCCTTAACTCTGGCACAAAGGCTTTTAGATGCCATTGACCTGTATAATTTCGGAGACAAAAAGCACAGTGTAAAACTCAAATTAAGTATTGCTGTTGCCTCATACCCTGAAGATGCGGCAGCCAAAGGTATGGATCTAATCGGCATTACCGAAAAAATACTAAATAAGGTTAAAGAATACGGAGGGAACAGGGTTTATTCTTCCGCAGATATAAAGAAGAAGCCTGCGCTTAGTTCGGCCAAAGAAAAGGAAGGCAATAATGTTAACTTCCTAAAAGACAAGATAGATAAGCTTAATAAGCGCGCCAACCAGAGTTTGATAGAGGCTGTTTTTGCCTTTGCCAAGACGATTGAATTAAAAGACCACTATACCGGAGAGCATGTGGAGAAGACCGTTCAATATGCCACCGAGATCGCCAGGGCATTAGGCCTGTCTAAAGAAGAGGTAGAGCGCATCAAGGAGGCGGCTATTTTGCACGACCTGGGGAAGATTGGTATCAGCGAGGGCGTCTTGCTTAAAGAATCAAGCCTTACCAGTAAAGAATTCAATATCATCAAGAAACATCCGCAAATCGGAGTGGATATAATCAGGCCTATACATTTTTTGCATAGCATCATTCCTCTAATTCTCTACCACCATGAGCGTTGGGACGGGAAGGGTTATCCCAACGGGTTAAAGGCAGAGGAGATACCTTTGGGGGCGCGCATAATTGCTATTGCCGATGTCTATCAGGCGCTCAGTTCCGATCGGCCATACCGTAAGGCCTGCCCTAAAGATAAGGCCGTTGAGATAATAAAAAATGGCTCAGGCACACAGTTTGACCCTAAAATAGTTTCCGTATTCTTGAAGATCCTGCAAAAAGGGGGATAGGGCGGGGAAACATTATTTTTGGCTTTGGGTGTTGAGGCCCATATCTGCCTGCTGCTGGATGATCTGTTCCAGGTAATGCCTTTCGATATTTACTAATACGCCTTCCTGAAAATATAAACGGTAGCTTTCATGCACAGGGAATACCGGGATGATAAAAACGGTAAATATCCTGATTTTGTTTATCCGATAAAGCCAAATTTCGGATATCTTATTATCCTTTTTATTTTTTGATTCCCATATTTTATCCGGTTCCCCGAGCAGCAACTTTATTTCTTCTTTAGTCGTCCCTTTTTCTGCCTTTAACTGCCGCAAATTACTTTTCTGTAATTCTGTTAAGTCAGGATGCCCTGCTATGTATTGTTCTATTCTTTCTTTCAGCGCTGTTATTTCTTCTTCATAACTTTCTTTGCCGCGGAAATCTTCTATCAAGGTATACTTATTTCTCCCGAGCATGAAACCCGTCGCTTTTCTTTCTTCCTTAGTAAAACTGTATAGTTGTCCCTGTTCGGCTGTTTTAATGGTAGAACAGCCAGAGATAAGCGCGCTACCCAGTATTAGCGTTAAAAATATGGCTTTCATATATTATTCAACTCTTTAGCCTATTTTGATTATCTTAATTGATTGTATAATGCATTTATGCTAAAGACAAGGAGATTTTCTGAAAGGGGGTTTTCGCGGGTAGCCATTATTACGGCTGGCGCGGTCAATTTATCTTACCGGGAGTAATTTTTTATATAGGATACGCCTATCATCATGAATTTATAGTTAATATACCCGCAAGGTATGGTATAATTAATTTCAGTTTTATGCGTAAAGATAAGCCCAATAATACTTTATCTCAGAAATTAATCCTCATCGCCTGCGGTATTTTTTTCTTCTTTTTGCTCCTTGAATTAGGCTTACGTGCAGGGGCAGCAGTAGTTGTCACCTTACAGGAACAAAGGAACCTGCTTTCCCTTAAGAAGAAAGGGGCATACCGCATTATGTGCCTGGGGGAATCTACTACCGCAGGGGGTAAAGGCTCTTATCCGGACCAGCTGGAAGAAATTCTTAACTCCCATAATATAGGGATAGAATTTAGCGTCATCAACAAAGGCGCCGGGGCTAAAGACTCTTCTTTTATATTAAGCCAGTTGGAATATAACATAGACAAATATAGCCCGGATATGGTGATTACCATGATGGGCATAAATGACAGCGGGTGGTTTATGCCTTTTAAGGATACCCCCGTCATAAAGGTTGTTTCTTGGCTGCGCAGTATGCGCACATATAAACTAGGGCATCTGCTGTGGTTGCATATTATTGCCAAGAAGCAAGAGGCAGCTTTTTTTATGCAGAGGCGCCCTTTGTTTACGCAGGATTATACCCTTAATGATGCCTCGGTGACACCTGGTTCAAGGCAGGTATGGGATAGCGTAAAAGGCGGTCCTTTAAAAGGCAAACTCTCCCTGGCTGAAGAATCCCTCCAAAAGGCACTTAAAATTAACCCTGACAGCGATGAGGCGTATTTAACATTAGGTTGGCTGTGTTTGAAG
>Ga0265297_10001761_pt1 | contig 48217 bp, 68 predicted proteins | sample Munlanlwell13791_FD_192502 | JGI IMG/M metagenome (GOLD analysis project Ga0265297, IMG submission 192502) | Leachate microbial communities from a municipal landfill in Southern Ontario, Canada - Leachate well 137-91 | ecosystem: Engineered > Solid waste > Landfill > Unclassified | place...
CATGCCCGGCCTGTATATTCTCAAATTTCTGTTCGGCCTTGGCCATACACGCCGATAAAACGGCCTGGTCAAATTTTTGACCAGCCGGATGGAGATTATTGGGAGGTTCCACGATGTAGACGCTGGTTGTATCTGGAACAGTTGTAAAAGTCCCGCCCGTACCCAGCACACTAAATGTACCCGTAGACCCCTCGTATCCTACTACTATACCCGATTCCCCGCGTCCGGTGCCAGAAATTATAGACAGTCTCCAGCCTATAAAATAAGCGTTGGCTTCGTCTCTTGTAGAATCAGATATTTCTAAAAACTCTGACATATTTACTCCTACGCCGGATTAAGGTCCCCGACTATCTGTGTAACGATACCAGATTCTATATCCAGTTTATTAAACGCCAGCGTATATGAAAACTCAACGGCAGTATCGTCCACCGGGTCAGGATAGACCAACAATTCATACCTGCGTTTGGGCGATAATCCTGAATCTGGTTCGTATCGGCGTATGGCAAGTAAATACGCGTCGCCCGTCGAAACAGACATCTGCCGGAGCCGGCGTATGTCGGATTCCGTTACCCAACGTAATTCCCCGTAGGACGATGAATTTTTTGGATATGACGGAACCCCATTGACCTCTCCGCCAAAATACTCCGGGAGCGGATACCTACCAACGTCACCGTTAATTGTCTCATATTTCGTGATTACAAACGTATCGGTAGCTGCTGGGGTCGTTCCACCGGGGTCGCCATTATCGGTGAGCCACTCGGTCACGGTTATGGCCCCGGTCGTGGCTGTGTAGGTCGCAATTTGGGCATAACTTCCAGCACCCGTACCAGTTAGAATATAAACCCAATATCCGGCTATTTCATCATTAACGGTATAAGTATCGGCGAGGGTTAAATCAGTAATACTCGTTGCATCAGCCGCGTCAGCCACTCCAGCCACTGCTGGCCCACAGATGGCAACTGATAGGATTCGTTTCCGCCACTGCCAACCAGCAGGCGGACCGTCGGCCATGAACGACCGTATGCCAGCGTTTACCACATCCTTAATATCCTGAAGGTCATCCTTATCTACGGGCAACATGGATTTACTGGTTCCAGACGGCCCGCGGTAGGCCGTGCCGGCCTCCTTGGCTATCTGGGTACATATTTCCTGCATTGTCAACGCCGATGTAGGTTCCATTAAAATTTCCTCAGATAATCTATGCACCTGTACAATAGAAGAATGTTGTCTTTAACACAACCCAACGCTATGTTACACCTATCACACAACAGTCCTCTAACTTTACCCGTCTTATGGTCGTGGTCCACACATAAGTTGCGTATACGGCCACAGGACTTAGCAGTTTCTCGTTGACCGCAGATACAGCAAACCCCATTCTGGGCTTGCAACAATCTAACATATTCCTCTTTTTTCAAACCGAATCTGGAACGCAAGTGATTCGTGTGATTGAACGATTTTTTGTCTGGCTGGGCGTGGTATTGTTTTCTACTAAATGAACAACTACATTGTTTACATCTTCGACTAATCCCACCTAAGCCGTTTCGGGTACTGTCTTTCCAAAAATCCTCTATCGGCTTTTCTAAATGGCACGTACAACATTTTCTAAGAATCCCTGGCATATTAAACCTCTACCTGTTTAGGGTCTGGATTCTTAGCGGCTTTCTGGTTTTCAAACAGTTCAACACAACACTTCTGGACCAACTGAAGGTCCTGGGCCAGTTGAATATGGGCATTACGCGGCATATTCACGCCTGATACTACCTGGTCGATTCTCTGTAATGCCTCTTGAATCTGTTTCTGTTCCATAATTTTACCCCCTTAAATTAAACAATAAAGTTTTACTTATAATTGCAACCCCATCCTACGCAGTATATATACTGCGTAGGACGAGGACACTTACTAACCATTTAACTTAAACAACGGACCGTTGCCCGCTGCTGTACCGGCTACTGTATGGCCAGCATATTGCGACGTATCATTCGTCGCAGTGGTAACTGCTAAAGCCGTATCTGCTGATTCGAGAGAACCGTCATGTCTCCAAAAACAACCAATACCGCCATTCTCACCCACAACAGACTGTGGGGCTATCCAACACATTCCATCATCCTGGCACCAGAAATACGTACTGGCCGCTGCCACGGGGACAGCCGGACGGCCTGCTTTCGCCAATGTGGCTGATGTCGCAGTCCGCAACGCCGAATATGGGTTGGCGAATACCTCTACTTTGGACGACGTGGTAATCGCCTGGGAAACTCCAGCCTCAAGATAAATGACCAAAGCTGCGTTTTCTGCCGAGGCGTCGTTGCCAACAATTTGCAGGAAATCAACATTGTTGTCGGTGCCATTATAAACAATGGCGTATCCGCCCTGCAACTGGTCCAAAGTCAAAGCTGCGTGAGTCGCGGCTGGTATCTCTACCACTTGAGTACCCGCCAAACCTCCACCGCTCTGGGCTACTGTGAGCGTAGTTATCGCAACAACGCCGGTGTCTGTAAATTCGCAACCATGCCCAGAAATACACGCGGCACTGGATTTTGAATATACAAACGAACGACCATCGGGCGTGGTAACTCGGTCGCCCAGGAACCTACCTGGGTCTTTTACCAACGAGGTCTTAAAAACAAAGGCCCACGGAGCCAAATCCATGTTTTGGACGGTCCCGATTGTGCCGAAGTTTATCGTTCTGTTAATTGTTCTACTCATACTAAATTCTCCTAACATTAACGGGAGTTTAGGACGCTTTGTGCAATACGAATCCGCAGCGTCTCATATTTTCGACCAGGATGTTGTGTGCCCCGTCGATGTTCATACCAAATGCGGTATGCTGCAATGGCTTCAGACTCGTTGGCGGGTCTACCTTCTGCCAATAACCATCGTGTACGAAGGGTTTGAAGAACGCTAAGTCCATGAAATACACGGGCGAATATGCAATCGGGGTGCCGTCGGACTGGTCAAGAGTGTCAAGCGGGATAATCGGAATCTTGTTGACCTTCACCAAACCGTCGTCAACGACCAACATACCGCCGAGCACTTCCTTCGACGTGGAAACATGTGCGTCGTCTTTCTTGTCAACCAACTCCATCAAACTCAGAACAATGTCCGTGGGAGCAACGGCCCGCAGTTTGGACGCCCGTTCTTTAATGAGCGGGCTATTGAGGAACGTCGGATACTTAACCTTGGTTTTAATCAGGGCTTTACGCATGGACTTCAACATAGCATTATTCACGTCAGTATAAAGGCCACACCAGTTACGCCATTTTTCCTCGGTCGCCGAATCGATACCGGCACAAACGGTACTGAATGTGCCGTCACCAAACTTCACGGCCTTGCCGTTCCAGGCACCTGCACTGGTGTTAATCGTGTCGGACGCGGCGGTTCTGAACCGGAGATAATACGGCAGGGTATACGGAGTCGATTTATCCGTTGCACTATTCGGAGCCGCAGTCATCGTTTCCTCAATCAGGTCCGCAAGGTCAATGTACATCTGGTCCCGGCGGGTCTGGACGAGGTTAATGAACCCCTTCTTGGAGTTCTTCTGTTGTACGATTTCCCACTCATCCCACGTGGCACTGGCTGTTAATTTCGCCCAATGCACGTCGATGTTGTGGATATCGTCCTTAAACTTATACTCGTCTGTCTCGAATACGCCGCAATATCTGGCCGTACCCGCGGTATCGAACTCAACTTTACGAACGATACTCGTACCGCCGTCTATTGAAACGGCGTCATTTGCAAACAACGAACACCAGAAATACTCGTTGTGGTCTAACACATACTGTATTTCCTGGTTCGGAAGGTCTTGCAGAGTAGTCTCAAGCAAACCTTCAAGGTCCTCTGGTCTATACATATTTTACTCCCTAACTGAATACTTTAGCCAAATTCTTACCGGCGTTTTCTTCGGCCTTTTGGCGTGTTTTAACGCCCGCAGCCGGAACGGCCTTGGAACTGGACGGGGCCAGAGTAAGACCGGCCTGACGCTTGGTAGCCTCGGCTTTAATCTTCGTTCTGATTGCCTGTTCTCGCACATCAGCAGTTGTGAGCAAGTGTGCACGGTCAAATGCTTCCTCCAGGGGCATCTCGATTCCCTGAGATTTTGCACCCTGTATGATGAGATTCGCCTCCTGCATAACCTTCCAACGGTTCCTTAGTTGATTGGGAGTAAGGGTATCGTCCCAGTTTCGTTTTTCCTTCGGAACGGGTTGGCCCTCGGAATCGACGGACGTATCGCCATAAAAACTTTTTAAGGCTTTAACATCCGGTCTCAAGAAGAAACCATCAATCTGTTGTGAGATTGCGGCATCCTCCTGTTGTCTCGCGACCCGTACCTGACGAGTCGCCTCGGATTCCGTAAAGGATTCCGCGGCAGGTCGAGCAGCCAACTGGGCCGCCATTGCATCAGCATTAGCCACAACTGCGGCCAACACGTCAACAATAGGGTCGCCCTCGTATTCTTTACGCAGGGCCTCGATGTCCACCTTTTTCATTTCCGGTTTAACTACCGGAGTGGATGGGGGGACCGCCGTAGCGGCGACCAATTTCATACCTGCTTCAGAAAACTTTTTGGAAAGGTTATTCTCATCACGCAACATCTTAGCAAAAGTCTTTTTCGCTAATACAGGGTCAGTATCTGTGAGTTTCTTGATATCCTCATCAGAATACTCATAATGCTTCGCCGCCCTGATTTCGGCATCTGTAATTTTTGTTGACTCATCTGCCGGCGTTTCCTCTGCGGCGGGAGCGTCTGCCGGAACTTCCGCGGGTTTCTCTGCCGGCGTATCAACTGGGGCCGGGGTAGATATTTCCGCTGCGGGTTCCGGGGTAGGCGTTTCCTTTGCCTTTGGGGTTTCTTCCGGGGTAGGTTCGCCACCAAAAATTTTGTCCAAACGGGCCTCGGCATTATTCTCGGCCTGTTCGGTTTTCAGCATTCTATCAGCCTGAACATCAATCGCCGATTCCTCGGCAGTTAACGTATCGGGCGTTTCAACTGGTTCTACTTCTGGTTCTGGCATAATCTGTTTCCCCTATAATTAAAGTTTATTCCTTTTCCATTTACAGCACACAAATACCGGCATCCAGAAACACACGTGCCTTATTCGTTTTTTACTTAGGCCGTCTGGGTGCGGGCAACCTTCTGTATGCTTTTTATAGCAGTTATGGCAACCCTTTTTAGGCAGCACCATAAAAAACTGTACGCTGTTCATTATTTCTTTTTACCAGCAGCGGCCATTGAGGCCATCTTCGCGTTTCCATATTTTTTACGGCCTATCGAGGCCGCAACAGCTGCGGGGTCACTGGCACCCGACATCCGGGCTGACTTCTCAACAGCCTTGAATCGTGACCCCTCGCCTAAAGGTTTCCCCTTCGTAGCCTTCATACTGGCCGTTGCCGCCGCACGTTTTTCTTGTTTACTTGCCATAAAATTACCTCAGTCTCTGAACCTTTTTGTCCATCCCGAAATGATGGGAATATCGTTCCTGTTCTCTAACACTATGAAACGCCACCCTGCCATCAGGGAGGACATCAACATTCGGCCATTGTTTTCTATGTTCCTCGGCCTGTTCGGGTATAATTCCTAACGACTCTGAAACGTGATAATAGTCCCCGGCGTTGGTAAAATTACTCCCCCGCCTGTGTAAGATGCCCCCACAATTACAAACCAAAAAATCAGGTTTATCAGACCAACGCGTACACTCCTTTTCACATACTTCACAGACCATAGTATATAGGGTGGCCGTTACCATTACACAACCCCCTGATTAGCACTTTGAGCAATAGCTGCCGTGGCCTGGGGGGCCGCATTATTTTCCTGACTAATCGACGGTATAGCCATATTCATCGGTGCCCCGCCATTCTGTTGTATCCCGGCCATAGTATTGGGCGACTTGGCCTTTCCAGGGTTCTGAGGCCCCATTGCCAACATAATCTTTAATTTATTCTGGAACTCTGGGTCTACCAATAGTTCCTCAACCCAATCTCCTATACCCCATTCAATAGCAATCTGAGTATAGTATTTATTTAGATTGAACGGCTGGCCAATCGCCATCAGGGTCTGGGCCGTGGTGGCCCCGGCTGGGATTACGTTAGTGCAAAATTCAAGTATCCGTTTGGACCGAACCATCGGGTCCATCTTGGTCATGGACCTGGATTTAATGGTAAACGCGAAATCAAGGAAATCTCCCATACGTAATTCTGGAGTAAGAACCAACTGTTTTTCCTCACCTCCGGTCATACGCTTGGTCATCGGTAATTGAATAAACGGGTCAGTATGGAGATACCAGGCCGTCTTACGCATGATTTCACTGGTGGCATCGTAGGTGATGTCCTGCATGTCGTTGATACCTACGCTCATGTTGCTCTGAAGGGCCATTGTTTTGGTCGCGGTCTCGTCGCCCTCAGTCCCGGTTGTGTTGCCCGACATCTGGGTAGGATTGCCGGCCATCATGTTATACCACATAAACAAGGTGTTCAACGCGGCGTCGTTCTTGGGATTCTGGCCGCCTATTGAAATCAGATTTATACCCTTGGGGTCGGTAGTAGGAATCCAGTCCCCCGTCTGGGCCTCCTTTACATCGTTTACCTCATCGGCTTGGGCTGGATTAAAGAACCCTACATCCTTCTGCTGTTCAATCTGTTCGAGGGTTTTCTTGAACACACGATTGGACGATTGATGTAAATCATACCAAATACTTACCGGGGCCACCGGGAATGGATTCCCCTCAACCGGGGGCGAATAGGATAAAAACGTATATGGCCCTTCCTTCGGGCCATTAAAATCGCCAATCTTTATAAATTTATCGCGTAATCCCTGGCGGGGGTCGCCCATCAGGACTATCTGTTGGGTCTCAGGAACATACATCTGCACAACATCGACTTCATCCTGAAGTTTTGTCATGGCATCCTTGGCCTCTTGACTCCGGGTCAGGTCGGCCAACGGATTCTGATAATTAGAACCCGATGACGGCAATAATGCAATTAGGTCGTGGTCCATTCCGGCGGAATCTAACAGCCATTGACGAGGTACAGTTACCATATCAAACAGGCATCGGGCCTCGTCGATACTGGTACAGGTGGGGTCGAATCCGAAATTATCAAGCATAACGCAACGGGTATATACCTGGCCGTTGTCGATATAAACATCGTCAATTTGTAGCAATTCGCCACTGGCTTTTAATCCAGTGCGAGTAATGCCCCACGCGAACAGGGCGTTTGTAACCCAGGCCCGGAGCGTCTGTTTCAATTTTATCTGACGGGCCACGGTATCAAGACCCATACCGAGGAGTTCGGCGTATTGTTTGTGTTCCACATACGGAGTAGTAACCAGTGTAATCGGGGACTGGGCCACAAGATTCGGAACATAACTCCGAATAGTGTTGAACACCAAATTCAGGGGTTCGTCGCCTTCAAGCCCCTTTTCTTCTCTATAATACTGGCCAACGTAAGACTTGAAGAATAGAGCACGGGCCTTGCAGAATCGGTCCATGCGGTCGAAGCCTAATTTAACGATATTCTGAATCTTTAATGGGTCTATTGCTTCGCTGGGCATTATATCGGTTCCCCGTCGTCCGACGTATAAACATCCTCGGACGAACAATACAATTCTGGTAGAACGGGAATTTGATTTATAACTGAAACCCCGCCATCAGTATATACTATCCACTGGGTACACATTAGCCCGCTCCCGCCATAGTAAAATCGAATTTTCGTCTACCGATTCGGGTCCGCCCCTTGGATTTTTTAAGCATCCGTTGGAACCTGTATTCCGGCGAATTAACCGGAATCTTTCTCTGGTCGGACTTGCCCCTCGGCATATCCTTATCTTCCAGGGTCAGGGCCGCGGCTATCACCCGGTCGCCGTGGGTTTTCTTCGCATATTGGCTCTCACACATCAGGTCTGCCGGACCAACCCCTCCAGTCGAATAATGGATATAAGTCAACGCTTCCTCAAGACAAACTTTCGACCGGCAAACATATCCGCCGTGGGCCAACACGGCATCGAGAGTCATCAACATCAGTTCCTTACTCTCACGACTGGTGTGGGCACCGTAACTCTGAGTTTTTCGGTCCACAACCTTTCCAGTAGTTTCAGCCCTGTAATAATAGGGGTAAAAATACTTCTTTACCAGAATACGTCCAAGGTCCCAACCGGGGCCATTACTCTCCCATTTCAGATATGGTTTTTTCCAGGGCTTCGGGCCGCCGAACCATAGGGCAATTGCAACTACTATCTGGGCAAATTCATACGACGGATAATTCGCGTCGGCCCATTCCCCAACCTGTTCCCCGGTTTCCTTACACTTTATCGAGATTACAGAGTTCGAGGCCCCCTGACCTTTACCCGTATCAATGCCCATTATATAACTGAGTTTCTGGTCCGGTCTCATCTGGCCGGTGGGGTCTGGTTTTAATTCGCACCAGAGTTTCAACGGGCCGTTTGTTATTTCCCTTATTGAGTATAATTCCTTGAAGTTCGTCGCCGTCTGCTTTATAATAGCTGCTATTGTGTTGTACCCAAACCATTCATTAAACCGTACGTCCATTACGTGCTTGGGTGGTTTGACATACAGGGCCATGTGATTCTCTACGTTGTTCTGTATGAAAAACGCTGTACCCGGTTCGATATCAACACGGTCAACTTCGGCGGCCATGTATTTGGGTCCGCGAAGTTCTTCCTCTTTATTATACCAGGGACTGCGAATCCTGAATTTCTTATCCTTTTCCTCTACATACCGGCCAGCACCCTTTTCGGGATGTTCGTGCCAGGGCATAACAAATACCTTTATCTGGCCACTCTTTTTCCAGATATTATATTCGGAGCCGGCCACCGCAGTTGAGTTCACAATACGGACCAGTGCAGCGTCGCGGGACGCGGACCTCATCTGAGAACCGTTCTGAACCGCACCGAACTCATCAAGTAAACATATTAACCGGCGGTCGCCCCTGGCCGCATGTTTCGTTGTCGATTCTCCATCTAACACGGACCCGGTTATCGGATTTTCCCAGTGCATGTGGGTGCGATTTTTCTGACCAAGGAAACAGTCGGGGGGTCTCATCCACAGAGGCAGGTTTTCGTTAATATAGTCGTGTTTCTGGAATAAAGCCTTCATATTCCCGGCCTTGTCTACGTACTCCTCATTGCGTGACATTTCCAGTAACATGGCCTTATCGCGGAACAGCATCAAATGGTGTAGATAAAATACACTACACCACGACGCACCCATATCTCTTGACTTGTCAATTAAAATATCAGTGCCAGTTGCCAAACAATTATCGAAGGCCCCGAATAATTCATCCTGGATGGGCCAAGTTACCATAGGTAAATCCGGGTTCTCAGCGGGTACGCGAGACCCGTCATCAAGCACTGTCCACTGAACAAAGGTCATCCCGAAAGCATTTATCCAGTATAACAGCGATTCGGCACAAGCGGCCAATAAATCTTTCTGATACCCCTCGTCGTTCTCTGCCCGGTCGAGCAGTTTCATTCTCCATTCGACATTTTTATCGAGCTTCTTAGGTATACGAAGGCCCGTCTTGGGGCAGGTCCATATTTCCTCGCCGCTGGGAAACGGGGTCGCTAATTCAGGCCGGATGATTAACTGGTTCTGACTCATTATCCTCGTCGTTCAAACGTCTGCCCACCCCCGAATCGAACTTCCCCGCCCGCCGGGCACGTTCAGGCCCTCCCTCCGGGGCGGCCTGGGCCGGTCGGCCTTCTATACGAGTAAATACCAGTTCCATAACCTTTCGGTCAGGTTCGTAAACTCGTTTCTTGACCTCGCCGTTTTCATCTGTATACTCTTCGACCCCGCCTAACGCCATTAGGTAAAGACGCCTCGCCAATACCTCGGCCTTGGTAGCTACATACGGATGCCCCTCGATTACAATTTGTTCCGTTTCTTCCCCTATATCCCGTAGATACTGAGTCAGGAGCTTTCCCGCGGCTACTCGGTCTGTGGATAGGGTCATCCAATCCTCCAATCGTGGGTCTTACGCTCGGTCAGTTTCCGGTGAACAACCCGTTCGGGCAATCCCTTCGGGGACTGGCCGTGGATATACTCGGCGGCCTTCTGTGGCGATAGCCCAGGCAGTTTAATACTACCGTGGGCCACACCTTCCATCAGGCGGTACTGTTTTTTACTGGTCGCGGGCATATACTACTCGTAGACTTTACGTAGGAACGCTTTGCTCGATGCACCAACGCAGATGTAATTCAACGCGGTCGTGCCCGCCGGGACGCACACGTGAATACTCGGCCCGCCGGCTACTGCTACCCATAACACGTTCGCGGCTGTCGCCTGGGTCAACAGACCGAGCGTAACATAACCGGACACCGCGGTAACAACATAAACACCGGGTTCTACGGTAATCGCCGTGTTACTGGTCTGGTCGAGGGTTTGACCCGACGCTGCTATCGGATTCGCTGATTCGGGTGTGGTGGCTACGTTCGAGCCGAGGGGGGTTGTTTCACTCATTGTTTTTTCCTTATAACTCTTATTCCGTTGATTCTGCGAATCTGGTCAGTGTTACGTTGTAGCACACGGACCTTTGATTGCAAAACCCCATTAACAATTCGATAATCAATTTCGTGGACCAAACCACAGTCACAACACTGGTCGTGGTTTTTTTCCCACGACTCGTCGGTCCACTCTCCCTCTACTACCTGGACGTACTTTTCGGCCATATCAGTTCAATCCGCTCACTATTCGTTTCGGGGGCGGGGTCAATAGCACGGTCTTGTGGTCCTTCCCGTCCTCAATACAGGTACAAATCACGCTAAGATGACTGATAACCAACATATCGTCCAGCGGCAGGCATCCGCGGCTTACGCCGAATATCACCAAATCGCCGACTTTAACGGACATCGGCTGGTCTTTCGTTCCCTCGCCGACGGCCTTTACCTTGCCGTAACCAATCTCTTTTTCGGTCCCCTTTGGCATCAGGATACCGCCGGAGGTTGTTCGGTCTGGTTCCCACTTTTCAAGTAAAATCTTATCGGCGTGCGGAATATATTGCATTTTAATCCCCTATAATTCGTTTCGTTTGGTCTTCTAAGGCTTGGGCTATTTTTTCTAACGACAACGGTTGGCTGTCAGCGTCGTCGTCAAACATCGCACTGAATATCCTATTCGGGATATCCAGTATCCTAAACGGTGCCGCTACCAACTTTCCTATCGCTTCGCCTATTCCGAACATACTTATCCCCTTTCACTTAAACAATTTACGGTTCCATCCACGTTCTCTGGTCTGCGTACACCGTCAACTGCTACCTGGCCATCAAGGCCGTATTATTCCAGAGGGACCGGTGGACCCTCCCTCCGGCCTATTCCACATTATCCGCCTGGGAGGACGAACTTCCCTCTACTATTACTTCAAAACGCTCCTCCAGGCGTCGATTCCGGCCATAAAAAATAAAATATATTTTTTTCGGGGCGGGGAGTCGGGGGGACCCATCGGGCTACGTTACGGGGGGACCCATTCCCGTTCCCCACGAGGCCGATTCCAGGGCCGTGGATAGGCCGCCAATCGAAAAACATGTATGGGGGCGGGTCCCAGAGGGGCGTCCACCGCCCCCACGTCCTACGGGGCAAGGGTACTACCCCCCACCCCCAGGGCTTTGGTAATGCTGGGAAATAAATAAAAGATTTTACTTGCATAGCGGGCAATCGTGTGTTATACTATATGTGAGAGCAGCCGAAGGTTAGCCGGGCACCGAAGGGGCTGGCAGTTAAGATAAGCCCGGCTTGCAATATGATATACTGTATATGGCAGGACGCGGATAACCACTAAAGCCCGGAGGCATAAAGCAAAACCCTTTAGTATGGCAAACCGCTGGCGGCTGCTGGCCGCTTCGCCTGCCTGCCATAATAAATAAACAACGAATAATTAAGGGGGATTGATGACGCTGACGAAAAAAGGCAGGTGCTAAATGACATACAACGTGGAAGCTACAAAAGACGGGATTAGCTGGATTACAATAGCAACAGGTTATACCGTTAAGTCATATGCTAATAGTTTAGCTTGGATACTTGTATATGTAATGCACGACTATCAGTCAAGCAGGGTAATAGAAATAAACATCGAATAAGCAAGGGGGATTGATGATGCTAACGGAAGAAGATTTCAAGGCAATAGCGGAGATAATCAGCGACGAACGAACAGCCGCAACCACTTTTGACGAGCACGACCGAATCGACGGTATAATGGTAGCTATGGCCTCTTGGCTTGCAACCACGAACCCGGCCCGACCGTTTGACCGGGATAAATTTATCAACGCGTGCCAATAACTAATGATTAAGGGGGATTAAAATGGTGAACAAGAAAAAACAATACAAGGGTAAATGTAAGCACTGTGGCAAGTATGGCGTCGTGAATAAGGTCGTGGACGTGGACGGCAAAAACCTGATTGACAGCAGGATATGTAAATTTTGCGGTGCGGGAACCCCTGCATTGAGTTAACAGGCACAGGTCATCAGCGATACCCGGCCAGACCGATTGGCCGGGTATCGCCGTTTTTGGTTTTAATAATGACCCTGCCAAAATGGCAGGCCGACTGCCAAAATGGCAGATGGCAGGCCGGGATGGCGTCCACGACCCCCACGACCGGGCCGACCACAAAGCCACTATACCCTATACAAGCATACCGCGTTATTAAATCAATTTTGAGGGTGAGTATAGCAGTGAGTATAGGTTGAGTATAGGTTGAGTAGGGGTAGTTTTTGGTTGTAAGTATAGTATTGACAAGGGTTGAGTATAGCAGGTATAGCAAAAACCCGTTTTTATACGCAGGGCCATACGAAATTTTGCATATCAGTTTTTATAGGTTTTATATTGTCCTATAAAATATGATATATACTTTTATCGCTTTCACTAAGTTTAAGAGAAAATGCTATACACCTATACTCAGACCAGCATTGACAAGGACTTATGCTATACTCAGACCCCTACTCAGACCCCTACTCAGACCCCTACTCACCCGGAATTATATTGACAGCGAAGACAGATTATGCTAAAATAAGAAAAATAACAGCGTTAAACACGATACACACTTTTTTTATAGGAGAAAATTATGCTAAAACAGTTTATTGAGGGCCTGCCAAGAAATCAGTTATGGGCAATCGCTGATTTATATAATTGGTACAATGCCGAGCACCCCGGTTTATCCTGCCGGAAATTCACCCGGCAATTATGCGGGATGACTGGCTGTAAATTACAGCACCCGCGAATTGACGGTAAACAAGCGGCAAGTATTTACTTATCCGATGGCGAATTGAAAGACCCGCCATTGCCCCCGGATACCCGGTATTGCCCCCGATGCCGGGAAACGAAATTGCTAACGGAGTTTTTTAATAAACCCGGCTATTGTCGCAAATGCCATAGGGAATACACCCGCTCGTATTATCGGGCGTATATCAGCCCCCGGCGTAAAAAACCCGAATAATCCCCGGATTTTACTTGTAATTCGCCCGGTTATAGTGTATAGTATATATGGCAGGACAGTAAGACCAGTGCGGCATAACGGTGAAAGCCCGTCGAGTATCCGTAAAGTCCTGCCCGGAATTATAAAACGGAGGATTTTATGTTATACAGAATTTTGACAGAGGATAAAAACCGTGAGACAATCACCGGGATAGTATCAGCCGCGTTCGACGGGTTTACCCTGATACCCGCGACCGGGTACTGGAAGGGCAAGCCGGAATCGTCGTTGATAATCGAGATTGATAGTTTTGGCGATAGCGACGCCGGGCCTAAGGTATTGCGACTTGCCGAAGACATACGTCAAGCAAATAATCAACAAGCGGTTTTAGTCCAATACTCCGCCTGTTCAAGCAAATTGATAGCGGGGGAATTATGAAGGATACGGGGCGTCTAATAAAATCGTTGTGGATACGGGCCTGCCGATGGGATGGCATATCCGTCGATTGTAAATTCGCCATATGGAGTTTAGATAATCCGTACGCCGAACGCTATAACCGCATGATGGGCCTGTTCCTGAACGCGTGGGCGACCGCATGAAACGATTGCTCCCGTTACCGACGCGACCGATAATAATCGCCGGTTGGGACTGGCGATTCTGATACCCTGTTTCCTCCCGCCGGGCCTGAGAACGGAAGCTGGACGACAGGCCCGGCCCACTTTTAACCGTCGTCCGATTAGGGTAAACGCATGGGATTATTACTGGCGAACGAATTGGCGGCAGGCCCGGCTGTTATCGTCGGGATTTTAATCGGCTGTATTGCATTGGCGATTGTAGGACGACGAAAATGAGACAATACCTGGCATATCTGGCGATACCCTACGTTGTGTTCGTCGTATGTTTTATCAGCTATCAGAAGGGGACAGATACGATGGCGGCTCTTGATAGATGGGTGCGAAAATTATGAGGATGCTACCATTATCTAATTCAGACGACGTAGCATGGGTATCGGACGCCGCCTACGAATTATGCCGGGTTTTTACATGGCGTCTAAAAATGTCGGGCGGTATAGCATACGTCGTTACGTCGTTACATGCTCCGGGTGATAATCGGCATGTAATTGTTATCCGCTTGCACCGGTTGATAATGCTATGCTTTGACGCGGCGTTCGACGTTCACCATATCGACCATAATATCCTGAATTGTGAAGATGATAACCTTGAGATACAGGATGCGTTATCGCATAGAAGGGAGCATTGTTATGGCAGACAGTAAGATATGCCCGAAATGTAAATCAGCCGTTTTAGATAAACGCGGAAGGTGCCCGTATTGTGGGTACGTTGTGAAGGTGAAGAAGCACACGCGAAGGACTGGACGGGCGGATATAATCGATGGGCGAAGCCGGAAGACCTTGCCGGGGTACTGAAACGAATTGTGGAAGGGGACATTGTATGAGCATAAGAAAAACGTATAAAGACAAGATTGGCGACGGTAAATTTCCGAATTTGTATTGGGTATCGTACTCGAACGACTATAATTACCTGCACGACGGTAATTTTGTCGATTGGATTGGCGATTTAGTCCCGTCGTTCAAGAGCAAGGGCAAAACGATTGCAAAGCCGTTTAAGACCTACGGCGGGGCCAGAACTTTCGCCAACGGCCTGCACCTCGGAAAACACAACGGTTTTAATTTTATCGTAAACTGCGTTACGATTGAAGACCGGCTTGCCGGCGAGTTATATGAGAAGTCCCGGATATTTGACCCGGTAAATGCAACAATCGTGTTCGTCGAACGCGAGGATACCGGTTTTACTAAAGAAAAAATGTTGGAAGCCGGAGAAGATTTTGCTTGACAAGGCCCCGGCGATATGCTACACTACAAACTGAATGGGGCCGGGAAAGTAGGCAGGTGCAGTGCATACTGCCTGTAGGCGGCCTTAAACCCGGCCCCCGGAATTATAACGGGGATATGGTTATGAAACGATTCACATTTAAGATAACAATTACCGGACTGTCTGAAAACGGCAACCCCGACGAAGCGTGGGACGACGCGACGGAACAATTCTCGCTGGAACCCGGCCCGACGCCGGAACCGGGCGAATATACTGTTGAGGGGGAGCCGGAAGACGACCAAGCAACACGGGATTTGCAACAGGATACCGGGAGTGCGATAATCGAAATAGTTGAACCAGTGGAAGGGAAAGACGATGGAAAAGTATCGTGAACTGACCGAGGCGGCGATTAAGTCCGGGGAGTTTGACGGGGCGATGGCGAGCGACCGGCGACCGGCGAAACTGACCCCGGCACCTAAGATAGAACGGCCCCTAATCCCGCATAAAATGCGGGATTGGTTTCCCGGCTCACAGGATTTTCATTTTGGCGGGAGCAGTGATTTTGCTCCCTGAACTGGCTGAGATAAACGAGACCTTGAAGGGGACGGTATGAGCGGCACAGACATAGAACGGTCAAATAAAATGGACGGAATTAAAGTACCGCACGTTGATTGCGTTGCCTCTGGCTACGAATGGATATGCCCCAAGTGCGGGAAATTAAACAAACGAATCGAATACACGTCAACTGATACGTGTTCGGCTAAAAAGTGCCTATGCGATGTGAACGTCGACTTTCCTGAGCATGCTATGGGATAAAATTCTCTCTCCCTTCTTGACTGGCCCCCGTCCTGAGCGGGGATTGGGGGCCGGGGTTATTATAAATTTTGGAGGCATAAATGAAAAACACGGTCATCGAAATACAATTGGTCAACGATATGGGGCGAAACGAGGATATATTTACCGGGACGTTTGAAGATGCGTTAGAGCAGATTGCCGAGCATCCTGATTATCCTACGCCGGTGACCGCCGAGGAAGCGGCGGAAACCCTTGTTGACATAGATACAGATAGCCGGGAAATGTCCGACCTTGCGGCCTGCGATTATCGGGTATGGGTGAATGAGAAACTAATATGAAGTTCTGGGACGTAGAATTTAAGGACGGAACGAAAATACAAGCAAACGACCCCGGACAATTTACCGTCCACGGTGTAATACTATACGCCGTGATAATGGGACTGGCCGTGTGGGTAGCGTTTCGATTCGGGGGGCGATTATGATTAAGTATAAACTAACAGACCGTCAATGGGTTTTAAGAGAAAGGAAATTGTATTATGAAGTTTGAAATCAAGCATAAATTAACTGGCGAATTAAAATTCAGCGTCAAAACATCTTCGTGGAAATCGGCGATTGAGGCGGCGATAACAGCGAAAACAGACCTCACCGGTGCAGACCTCGCCTGTGCAGACCTCACCCGTGCAGACCTCACCGGTGCAAAACTCACCGGTGCAGACCTCACCGGTGCAAACCTCACCCGTGCAAACCTCACCGATGCAGACCTCGCCTGTGCAGACCTCACCGGTGCAAACCTCACCGGTGCAGACCTCGCCGGTGCAGACCTCGATTTTTCGGCGTGGCCTTTGCATTGTGGCAGCTTAAAAGCAAAACTCGACGCAAAACAAAAACGCCAATTGCTCTATCACTTATTGGCTGTTGCACCGGAATATCGCACAAAAAAACTGCTCGTCGAAGCTAATAAATTCCACAGGATACCAGAGGTGTCCGAACTGAAAATTAAATGAAACGCCTCCCCAAAGCACAGATTGACCAAGATGCCCGGAGTATCGTCCGGGCGTGGCAAGCAACCTATGGCGGTCGGAACCTGAGACGCATTTATCTGGCAACCCGCAAGGAAGTTTTGTCTATACTTAACAAATCTAAGAAGCCAGCTAAGCAGTTAAATAACGAACAAACAACCGTATAAGTTTTTGGAATAAAGATTCTGAAAATTGACGCCCTGATGAGCGAATCAGCATTAGGGTAGAGAGCCGTTCGGCGTAGTGGCTAATAAAAACGCCGTTGAGATAGGGTGTTAGCCGTGGCTAAAATCTCACTCCGGGTGGAACCCCCGGAATCGTGTCGCGGCAGCACCCGGCAATCATAAACTAAGGGGTATCATGTGTAAGAGAGTCATAAGCCAACGTGAAGAGCAAGCGTACCGGCTAACACACAGCGACTTCGACGGCCTCCCGATTGACCAAGCCGCGACCACGATGGGGATTTCCCGCAAGGCCGTCCTGCGGCTCCTGAAAAACATCGAACGCAAGGCCCCCCAGCTTACGCCCGTACTCACACCCCGTCAACAGCTTATCTTGATGCTGGCCGGGGACAAGGGGCAGACCCCGGAGCAGATTGCGACCTCCACGGGATTGTCGGCGGGCTATGTCCGAAAAGTAATCGTGTTTTTAGAAACCCACGGGTTTGTGATGCCTAAATCTGAAACACGAAATTATACGCCGGGGCTGGATGGCCGGGTGGTGGAGAGGTTTTGATGGGCAAAATTTGTAAAAGATGCCACAAAGAAAAGGATATTTCCTGCTATACCCCCGACAAACGACTTGAGGACGGGCATAAAGGGGTGTGCAAAGTGTGCGTTCTCGTTAATGTTAAGAAGTATCAAGAAACAGAAAAGGGGAAAAGGTCTTTGATGCGATGCAGTTTGAAAAAGCACCACAATATGACCATAGAACAGTATAATCAAATGCTGCAAGACCAAGACGGCGTATGCAAAATATGCGGGAGCGTGAATCCGAACGGGGCGAGACTGTCTGTTGACCACGACCACGCGACGGGGCGGATACGCGGGTTGTTGTGTATAACCTGCAACAGAAAACTTGCTATTTTTGAACAGGAATTATTCGCAGAACTTGCCCGGAACTATTTATGTATATAATGACAACCCCCGTCCAGCATATTCGTGGAGTAGGGCCGCAAAAAGCAGCGGAACTTAACTCGTTGGGGATAAAGACAGTGCTCGATTTGCTTGAATACAGACCCCAAAGTTACATATTCCCCGGCACGACCCCCATCCGTGACCTCCGCGTTGGGGAGCAGGCGTTGATACAGGGGAAGGTCACGGCCTGTTACCGAAAGCCAACACAGGCCCCCATCGTTTCAGTTACGGTCGAAGACGAGACCGGGAAGGTCGAGTTGATGTTTTTCAACCAAGTTTGGCTCTTGAATAATATCCGAAAAGGTATGCTGATTGCTGTTTGGGGTAAAGTATCAGAGTACAAAGGGCAGCCCCAGTTTTCAGGCCCGAAGTTTAGTACCTGTGCTTTTAAGCCGGACGAAATAGCGGGCGGTTTATATGGTAAATATACCCAGACGATTCGGGCGGCGTTGAGGGCCGTGCTGGTGGATGTTGAGATACCTGAATGGCAGGATATGACAGACGAGACCGGCGAGGAAGCGTTGACCCGCAAGCAGGCGTTTACCTGTTTGCACCAGCCCGAAGAAAAACATTGGGTTGATGTGGCTCTCGACCGGCTCCGGTTTGACGAACTTCTGATACAGCAGTTGGCGATGGCTGTGAAAAGGCGGCAACAGGTAAACTATAATGACAACGGTATTGGTCTCGTCTCTGGATATAGCAAAATTTCGGATTATTTCCCTTACGAATTTACCAGTGACCAGAACCAAGCTATTGTTGACGTACTTGAAGATTTACGCGGTGGCCGGACGATGAACCGCCTCCTTCACGGCGACGTTGGAAGCGGCAAGACGGCAGTTGCGTTCTACGCAGCGATGCTCACGGCCCTGAACAACAAGCGAGCGGTTATCCTTTGTCCAACGACAATTTTAGCCCAACAGCATTATGATACACTGAGGGGGATGGGGTGGGAAGACGTAGAATTGTTTATCGGGGGCTACGAAAATAAAGCCGAGTGCCATCGCAAACGGAAAATATGTATAGGGACAACAGCCCTTTTGCTCGATACCGAAATGCTAAAGGAATCAGCCCTTGTAATCGTCGATGAACAGCAGAAATTCGGGGTTCAACAGAGGGCATTACTCCAGAAATATGGAAATCCACACGTTTTACTTATGAGTGCTACGCCCATCCCTCGCACGATAGCCCTCACAGTTTTCGGCGACCTCGACGTATCAACGATAAAAGAAATGCCGATTAAGCGTGGGGCCGTCGTGACCCGTTGGGTTTTACCGGGAAAAAGAGAAGGCGTTTACGAATTGATTGGCGAGCAACTGAAGGCCGGGCACCAGGCTTATATTGTATACCCCAGAATAAAATCAGGAGACGAGGACATAGAATCAGCAGAACGTGGATTTATGCTGATAAAACATTTATTCCAAGGCTACGAAGTAATGTTACTAACCGGTAAGAATACCAGCGAAGTCAAGTCGGCTGCCTTGCGTCATTTTAAGTCCGGTAAAATAAAAATTCTTGTTTCCACGGTCATTGCCGAGGTGGGCCTTGATTGCCCGAACGCCACGGTCATGCTTATAGAAGGTGCTGACCGCTTCGGCCTGTCTCAGCTTCATCAGCTACGTGGCAGGGTATGTAGAAGTACCGAAACAGCGTTCTGTTTCCTAATGGCCTCCACCGCCAACGACACGTCAATCGCCCGGCTCAGGACAATAGAGCAAACAAACGACGGCTTCGAGATAGCCGAGGCCGACCTGAGACTGAGGGGGCCGGGCGAACTATTCTCGACAAAGCAGCACGGGTTGCCTGATTTGAAGTTTGCGTCGCTGGTCGACGATTACGATTTATTGTTAGAGGCCCGCGGATTAGCGAAAAATTCTCTTGACAAACTGAACACGCCAGAGTATAATGGCCTTAAACAAATGTTGGAAATCAAATATCCGAAACTCGATTTGATTGGAGTAAGCTAATGAAAGCGAAAGTATTAAACGATTACTGCGAGCACAAGACGGGTGATGTTGTCGAAGTGGTGAAGTCCCGCGGCGACCCCGGTTATGATTTTGTGGGGGACCCCTCCAAAGGTTCTTATTTCTTAAAAACCGAACTCGAAATCCTCCCCGACGACGCGGCCCCAACTGAGGCCCCTGCTGTTGCCGAAGGCACGGCCATACCCGTTGTTGGGGCGGCAGAATTTAGAGAAGCAATTCAGAAGGCCAAAAACGGTGAGGCGATTGCGGTCAATCCTTCGCCCATGCGTACCTTTGATACGGGTGCAACCCGCACAAACGACACCGGGAAACTCGACTACGAAGGGTTCCTCAGCCCACTGGTGCTTGAGCGATACGCTCAGTATCTCAATAAGCATCGCGTCCAAGCCGATGGGAATATCCGCGATTCGGACAACTGGCAGAAGGGTATTCCGAAATCAGCGTATATAAAATCGGCGTGGCGACATTTCATGGACTGGTGGAAGGGGCATCGAACCCCCGTATTACAGGCCGCTATTGGCGGGACTAATGAGCAGTTCGAGGATGCTATGATGGCTGTTCTTTTTAATGTAATGGGCTACGCCCACGAATACCTGAAAGAGCAGGCGAAGCAGTAATGATACCCCGTACTGTTTATCTCGATATGGACGGAGTTATCACGGACTTCTCCGGCGGCGTTATGAAATATTTTGGTCTGACCCGACTTGGTCACACCCCGGACGAAATCAAACAATGGAATTGGTTTGCTGATTTCGACCTCGATGAAAAGGCTGTGTCGGAGTTTTTATCAACCAGCCGTGAATTTTGGGCCAGTCTCGATTGGACTCCCGAAGGTAGGGTCTTATTCTCAGTCTTGTATCAGATGTACGGTGCGGACCTCAAAATCCTAACGACACCGTGGAGGAACAACGAGGCGTGTAAAGGCGGTAAACTGGATTGGGTAAATAAAAATATCCCGCGTATGGCCGATAGTGTGGTTTTCAGTTTTGATAAATCAAAACTCGCGGTGCCTTGGAGTATACTCATAGACGACTGTGAAGAAACTGTCGATAAATTCAGAGCCGCAGGCGGCATAGGGATTTTAGTTCCGAGAACGTGGAACACGGGAGGAAAGAGAGTATGAGAGTAGCCGAAACCGTTATTGAGTGTAAAAGCAGGACCGACCGATTTGAACTATTTGTATTTGGCGATATGCACATAGGCAAACGCAACTGCGACGAGAACGCCATACGAAAACAGGTCGCCGAGGTTCTACGTCGCAGTAAAATGCCTGGTCGCCACGTCCGGGTCCTGTTGGGTGGCGACAATATCAACGCTGTCATTCCGAAAGATATAAAACGATTCGACTTCAACGATATGGCTGATTGGTTTGTGTCTGATGAAAAACTGGACTGGCGGGAAATGCTTGGCGATGCCATTAACCAGGAGGTTCGCCGGGCTATCAGCGTACTCCAACCAATACGCCATCTAATAATCGGGGCCTTGCATGGCAATCACGAAGATGCGATACGCAAGCATCATAACGTAGACGTGCACGCTCGACTATGCGACAAATTGGAAATAGAGGACCTTACCGACGAGGCGTTTGTAAGATTGAAATTTAACTGCGGGGGGGTGGGTGCAACAGTTAAGGTCTATCTTCGCCACGGTTACGGCGGAGGTCGGGGGGCCGGGGCCGAGCCGAACAAACTGTCAGCAATTATGGCCGAGTGGGAAGACGCTGATATTTGTTTCACAGGACATACCCACTCATTCTGCATATCAGCCCCCAAACCAGTATTGTTTATCCCGAACCGGGGCAAACTACCGTCAAAGCTGTGTATCAGACACCGCTACGCCGCGAACTGGGGTTGCTGGCTGCTGTCACATATTATGGGTCCGGGGTCCTACGAGTCGGCGGCCTGTTACCCATCCCGGCCTATGATGACAGTGAAGGCCGTTATCTGGCCGTTCCACCATTCGACCCAGTTGGGCGGTGAACAGGATATAGTCCGTCCGAAAATTGAATTAAGGTCATACGCTATATCGTAGGTAATCTATGCCCAGAGCCACAGACGGTTGCGGAAAAACTGACGACCCCCGCCCGGTCGATAAACGGAAATTCGACGTTGGGTATCTGCGGGCGTTCGGACTACCGTGCCCGGATTGTAAAACGACCGGGGTATTACCGGACAAACCAGGAATCAGAACCAGATGGACCTGCACGACTTGTGACGGTCTTGGATTCGTATCAAAAGATAGACCAAAAAGGATGAAGAAAGATGAAATACCCGAATAGAGACCGTTTAGTAGGATTCGCTGACGCCTTTACAGCCCTCTGCACCATCCTGGTCGTGTGGAACCACGCCGGGAACCGGACCTGGTGGCTGCTCTATGCCGCGTCCTCCGTTGTGTTCGTCGCTCTGATGGCATATAAACGCCTGCCGGGGTGGGCCATCGCCGGGATTATATTTTTCGGAATCGGCGTCCGTAATTTTATCGTGGGGGGTTAATATGGGAATGTTAAATTCAATCGCAAGTATCAAGGCTGTGTTGTTCGGGACCCGTAGTGTGTTTGGTGGCCAACTCCGTCGCCACCCCCATCAGGCCGGGCGTAACGCTCCGTGTCGGTGTGGGTCTGGCAGGAAATATAAGAAATGTTGTTGGTTAAAGGACTATCGGGCGGGGATTATAGGATAATAATGGAACCGTGGCAACAGATACTTGCTGATTGCGGATACCCGACCGAGATTTTAACGGTCGATTTTGAATCATACTTCGACGACGAGTACCACTTCCGCAAGGATGCCGCCGATACCGTTGGCCTGTTGACCATAGAGTATATTAACGACCTAAGGTGGGAGTTGGCGGGGTTGGGTATTGGCGATGGATATGGTATGACTGCGTTCCTGCCCCCCGATGAAATCAAAGCCGCTCTATCCAAAACTAACTGGGAAAATCGCGTTGTAATCTGCCAAAACGCCCGATTCGACGTGACCGTTCTCCAAACAAAATTCGGTATAGTCCCCAAGCATATCGTCGACGTGAAAGATTTACACGCCCACTACGACGCCAGTGCCAGTCATAAACTCAAAGATATGGCCAAGGAATTTGGCCTACAGGCCAAGGGCGAAACCCAGGATTTCAAAGGTCTGCACTACGATGCCATGACCCCGGAACAGCAGAAGGCGTTGGCTGATTATTGCCTTAACGACGTGGACCTTGAAACAAAACTATTCAAAATACTATTACCTAAACTCTCTAATCCAACCGTCGAATTACGCCTGATGCGGCACACCCTCGACATGTGGCTCCATCGAGGATTTGATTTTGACCGGGACTTGGCCGACTCGCTCAAGGTCCAGATGTATGCCTTGACTATCGCTGCCGTGAATAAGACGGGATTGGTCGATGAAAATCATGGCCGACTGTATAATAAATACTTCTGGGAAGGTAGAAAGATTCCCAAGAAATTCGATGGTAAATCAGACGAAGCCGTTGATATAATGATTAAAGAGGAGGCCCGCGAGGCTGCCGCCACCGACCTCCGTGGGGATACGTTTGTGAAACTCCTCCTGGCCCAGGGTGAACAGGTCGAATGGAAAGCCGGCAAACGTGGCAATGTCGCGGCCCTGGCCAAGACCGACGACTATGCGAAGTCATTGATGGCCCATCAGAACCCTATTATTCAAGACCTGATGACCGCCCGGATGGCCGTGAAGTCCTGGCCCCTGCATACGAAGCGTATTGAGAGCATGGAGAAGCAGTCTGCCGCTAATGGCGGGATACTGCGAACGCCTTTGAATTATTATGGGGGCCACACTGGTCGATGGTCGGGCGGCGAGGGTATAAATCTACAGAATATGGGCGGTAAAGGCCGGGCCGGGTCCGGGGTTGACCCGTTGATTGGTAAAGTTCGCGGCCTGCTCCGTGCTCCATCAGGATACGTATTAGGTATCGGGGACTCGGCCCAAATTGAGGCCCGTGTTCTTGCGTGGTTGGCCGGTCAGGATGATTTACTTACTGGCTTTGCGAATGACGAGGATATTTATTCCGAGTTTGCAACGACTCTGTTTCGCGTGCCCATTCGTAAAGAACGCAGCACAGACCCAAAACCAGTTGCCAAATTCCTTTCTATTAAAAGGGGGTTTGGCAAAGACGCAATTTTGGGCTGCGGCTATGGTATGGGTGCCGATAAATTCTATCAACGATGCCTACAAAATTCGTCTTTACGCCCGGCGTTTGATAGTGGCCAGTACAATCGCCAGTTTATCCAGAAACTTATTGATACATACCGGACAAAGTATTCTAAGATTCCTGCATACTGGCGGGCCGTTGAGACCGCGTTCAAACAGGCACTACGGTTCCCGCATTTACGGCCTAAAGTGGGGCAGATAGAGTTTTCGTGTGTTGGTCACGAAGTCCAAGTTAAGTTGCCGTCGGGCCGGATATTGTATTACAAACAGTGTAGTATTAAAAACGGCGGAAATATATCTTATCTGTCAGGTCCTAAGAGGGAGAGCCTATGGGGGGGGTCGATAACCGAAAACTTGGTCCAGTCCATAGCCAGAGATTTACTGGGTTTCTGGATATTAGAATGTGAATACGCTGGGTTGCCGGTTATATTAACTGTTCACGACGAGATTGTTTGTTTGCTCGAAAAGGACGCTACTGATGTGGGGTTACAAAACTTGCTCCGCATAATATCTACTGGTCCAAGTTGGACTTCCAGTTTGCCACTGTCTGCTGAGGGTAAAATTTCAGATGCCTATACAAAATAAAATATGCTCTAAATGCCGAGTGGAAAAACCGCTTAGCGAATTTTATCCGCATAAAAAGCATTCGCTGGGGGTGAGTTCAGCCTGCAAAGAGTGTACGCGTAGATATGCGAAAGAAAGCTACTATGCCCGCCCTAATAAGAAAATATCGGGTTACAAATATCGGAAATCTTTACGCGGTGCAGAGACCAGGAAACGTTACGTTCAAACAGCCGAGTATAAATTTAACAGGTGGAGATACTGGATAAAGTCAGAGTATAATTTAACGCCGGAACAGTATGATAAGTTATTGCAGGCACAAGGAGACGCCTGCCAGATATGCGGCAAGCCAGAAACAGCTTGTAACCAGTATGGGCTGATGCGATTGGCTATCGACCACGACCATACAACCGGCAAAATCCGTGGGTTACTGTGTCAAAAATGTAATCAGGCCATTGGTTTAACGGGCGAAAATGTTGAGATTCTTAAACAGATTATAAAATATCTTGGCCAATATGAAAAATAATTTAAGATTTTGCTTGACAAACTGGATAGAACGCTGTATATTGTAAGTAGGATAAAACTATGAACCTAAGATGGTCAAAAACATTCGGGCACCCGGCGGGGAGTAACGTAATCGTTGGCCTTAACCTACTCTATTGGGCCTTCCCCCTGAGTATCGGCGGTCAGATTCGGGAAATAGGGTATAGTAAAACAGCGACTGGCTACTATCGCAGTATCAGCATTGGAATTTTATGTTTCTCAATAACAGTAACCTATGCGGAAATTAAAACTACAAAAATTTGGTAGAATAACAGGGGGAAACTATGAATTGTCAGGATTGTAAATGGTGGCATAAAAACGCAGTAAAAGGTAATCGTTTCGGGCAATGTGTCTGCCCAAACATAGTGCGGCGGGACGATACTGAACCCCCTGATGACCCTAATGTTTCTGCTTATTATACCGAATACGAAGGTCAGGGCGGGGATTTCTTTACTAATGCTAAGTTCGGATGTGTGATGGGGGTGAGGTCATAACGATGAAACTTTGCAGGCACAAATGGGGATTGACCACAATCGTCTTAGACCGCTTTAGACTTAAATGCTCCAAATGCGGAAAAGTAGCGACTATAGCAAGGGACATCGAGGACGCCTTTTTACACGGATATTGTGGACTGCATTACGCCAAAGGTCTCTTTGGTACGGGAAGACTAACGTTGGTTACTTTTTGTTTCGGCGGGAAAAAGAAGAATTTTGTAATATCGTCACTTAGGGGCATGGATTTTGACGTGCCTAAATTCAAGAAATGTTTGCGTAGGTATATGCTCGAACACGGGCAAAATGAAAAAGTCTAAATCCAAAACCTTCTCCCGAATCGCCACGGCCTACCACCAACTCAAAGCCGGGGGCCGACCCCGCGTGACCGGGGATGGGTCGATACCGACCCATCCGGTAGTGCCCGTTGCCGCCCTGTCTGAGGGGGATGTTCAAGAATTGTGTATGGACTGGTTGAAGCGACATAGGGTTTACGGGGATAGGAATAACGTCGGCAAGGGAACGCTTGGCAAAGGTGGTTTTTACACTTTTGGAATCGTTGGTGGTGGGGACTGGATTGGTTTACTCCCGACCGGGATTCATATCGAGATAGAATTTAAGAAAGGAATCGGGGGTCGACAGAGTAAAATCCAACAGGAGCGGCAGGCGAAGATACGCGGGAACAATGGAATCTATTTAATAATCCATGGCTTACCGGAGTTAGAGTTTTTGATGAAAGGGGTTTTATGAAGTATATAAGTATTGACGTTGAGACGACTGGACTTGACCCCGATACTTGTTGCCTTCTTGAAATAGGGGCAATAGTTGAGGACACAGAGAGTAAACACGGACGGGGCATATGCCCAGAGTTTCATCGTTTCATATACAGTCCATTGTATTCGGGGGAAATTTATGCCCTGTCATCCAATAAAGATTTATTGGGCGAGATACTGCGGCTGAAATGCAATAACGATTTCCGCGTATGCACAAGTTCAGAAGTTGTTCCCGCGTTCAAGTGTTTTCTTGCCCAGAATAACATAGAGAAACCAGTATTTGCTGGTAAGAATGTAGGATTGTTTGACCTTCGATTCTTGCGACGACTTCCCGGATGGGAGAGTATAAAACACCATCACAGAACAATAGACCCGACTCTACTGTTTATGGATTGGGAAAACGATGCCGTTCCACCAGATTTGAACTTGTGCCAAAAACGTGCGGGTATAAACAAAATAGTTTCTCATCGTGCACTCGACGATGCTTGGGATGTCATTCAACTTCTACGAAAGGGGTACTAATGAACACGCTATCAGCAACCTCAATCGGCTGTTTCAAGGCTTGCCCAATGAGATACTATTACAGATACGTCCTCGGCCTGACCCCCGTCGCCGAGACCGACGCCACCCGGATGGGAACGAACTACCATAAGATACATGAAATCGCCGACCTCACACCGGGTGGGGCCTGCCCCGATTGCCACGGGCCGGGGAATGAGACCTGTGCTCTGTGCGTCGGGACCAAGACGCTGCCTGATAATATAATGGATGCGGTTATCCGGCACCTGAATAAATCTTATGCGACCATGCCGGTATCCAAGACCCCAGAAGAATGGGAGACTGAACGGATAACCCTTCTGTATTCACTGATTGGCTATCAGTGGTTATATCAAGACCCTGGGTACGTAGTCGAGAAGCTGGAACAGCAGTTCCGAATACCATTAACTTCGCCAATCACGAGGGCTAAACTCCACGCTGAATTGATTGGTAAGATTGACCGGACGTTCAGTGCCGAGAGTAATCGGTTTGTCCACGAATATAAATCAACCAGTAAGGGTATCGAACCCGACTCGACCTACTGGAACCATCTGACCCTTGATACCCAGACCCGGCTCTATACCTATGCCGCCCGCCGGTTGGGGTTGGGGCAGGTCGGGGTGCTGTATGACGTGTGGCATAAGCCGAAGACGGCTCCTAAAAATCTCACGCAGGGGGAATCAGCCGAGTTTGTTAAGACCGGGATGTATTGCGACACAGGATTTCGTATTGGTAATGGTGATAATGCCCCATCTGTAAATGGCGTAACCCCCCAGATAGAACCCGGCAAGAAACCCGGCACCTTCGCCATCCGTGAGACCCCCGAAATGTATGGGGCAAGACTACTGCTCGATATTACTCAGCGTCCTGAGTATTACTTTGCCCGCAAGGAACTGGCCCATAACGACGACGACATCAAGGCGTTCGAGTGGGAACTGTTTAACATTTACACCAGCATCAGGATGATGGCCGTGAAGAATACCTGGTACAGGAACGAAATGAGTTGCGAAGCGACATACAAGTGTGACTATATCGACTTTTGTTACAACCATATTAACTTAGGACCCCAGGACATACCTGATGGGTTCCAGAAAAGGGGTGCATAATGTTTGTTAGCAAAAAGAAATTGGAGGGTATTGAGTGCGGCCTTCGTTATTTTCAAAAACGCGTTGACGAGCTATCCGCACAGATAAAAGTCCTCGAATGCCCGCACGAAACAGAAACAGTATCCTGTATCCAGCGGATTTTTGACGGGGATTTTATAATTTATACATGTGAAGATTGCAAACACCGCCGCTCTGTTAGGTGGTGTGATATTCCCCCCAATGAACAAAAAGTCCTTCTCAAAAACAGGATAGTTCCAAGTGGCTGGGATGTTACCAATATCAAGAATAAGCCTTATAAGGAGACCAAATAATGCCCCCGACAATCCTAACCCGACCCCCCGCCCCGGCCCGACCCACGACCCAGGCCCAGAGGTCTCAACCGTTGGCAATTAAACGATGGACCGATACCCATTCCGGCGAAAAGATTATTGTCTACGGCGAGACAGGCATGGGCAAGAGCAGTTTGTGTATCCTCGCCCCGAACCCGGTATTTATTCCGCTGGATGACGGTGCCCGGAAACTGATACATCCCAACGGCGAGCGGCCACTGTATATTCCGAACACTGATGCGGCTGGGAATGAAATTCCTCATACATTCCAGACTGTTCGTAATGCCCTGAACGCCTGCCTTACACTGGATTGTGAAACGGTAGTGATTGATACGGCGACATTACTTGAGTATCTGGCCGAGCAGCACGTTATTAAGACGTTGCCCGCGGCCCAGGGGTCCCAGGCCGTGAACATCGAATCGTATGGATACGGCAAAGGCTACAAGCATATCTATGATACGATGCGTCTGGTCCTGTTGGACTGTGACCGGCTAATTGCTATCGGCAAGAACGTGATATTCATAGCCCAGGGTACTAACAACCGAATCTCAAACCCAGGCGGCCTTGATTACCTATGTGATGGCCCCCGCCTCTACAACGGCAAGCCATCAGTGCTGTCAATGTATTGCGAATGGGCCGACCACCTGCTCCGCGTGGCCTATGAACAGGTCTCGGCGACCAAGGAAAAGAAAGCCACGGGGTCTACGGTACGAAACATATACACGAAGGCCGAGATATATTTCATGGCAAAGTCCAGAACGGTGGACGCTAATCCAGTGACGTTCGCCACGCCGGCGGATGATAGTATCTGGCAGTTTGTGTTTAAGAAAGGGTAAGATGAAGCTACGGCATAGGTTTAAGGTAGGGGATAAAGTACAAATTGTTCGTCCTATGTACCACGGTTCTAACCAGTTAATGCCCGAATACTATCGTAGGCAATATGCGAAAAAGGGAAAAATATCTGGACACGGTTACAATGGTTATAGATGGCGAATCAAATGTCCGAGAATTACGTTCAACGCTGATTCTCGTGAATTAAAATTGGTAAATTAACCGCGGTTATTAACAATTTTTGAAAGGGATACAGAACATGCTTATAAATGTAGCGGGGTATTACAAGGGTACAATTCAGGATGGAGGGGTTGGAGAATCCAGTGGTGGATTCCCCCAGCTTAACCTCGCCCTCAAGGCCACCGAGGTCTATGACCCGGAGACCGATTCATGGCTCCCGGCCAACCCGGAGGCCGACGAAATCTACTACTATGGGGTGTTGATTGACAGCAAGGACCACGAAACATTGAACGCCAAACAGGTCAAAAAGATTACCGGGTGGGACGGGGCCAGCCTCGTCGAACTGGCAACGATGGCCCTCGTAGAAATGCCGATTCAATTCCGCGTCGAACCCAACACCTACAACGAAAAGACCACGTTGCAGGTATCTTGGATTGACGAACCCGGTGCCTCCCCGGTCCGCGGCGTTCGTAAACTCGATGCTGACGGCGTAAAGGCCCTCCAGGCGAAATACGCTGGTGTGTTAGCATCCACGAAAGCCCCGAAGAAAGCCGTATCGGCCCCGGCGGCAGCACCTGTGACTGCGAAGGCCCCGACGCCGGTGGCAGCCCCCGCTCCCCCCAAACGTGGCCGACCCGCCGGAAAACCCGTTATCCCCAAGACCAACGTGGGAAAATGCACAGCCGATGAGGCGTGGGCTGCTGTGTCGTCATTGAAACGAGATAATGTGACCGACGAGGAATTAACAACAGCGTGGACAGCGGCGATTACATCAGTGACCGGCGATATAAATACCGTCGAAGAAAAGATTACGCCAGAGAACTGGTTCCAGATTAAGGAACTGGTCCTGGCGAAAACAGCGAAGGTTTAAGGACTTGAGACGCTACGTAGTAAGGACCGGTGAAGTTACGGTTAACGAGCGGGTTCGACTCCCGCTCACCGGCTTATGTTTAAGAGATTTATCTGCTGGTTGATTGGTCACAAATTAGACTGGGAAATGCGTACCCACGACGACGGTATCTCAGATACGCGGGACTACTGTAAACGATGTCACTGGACTGGGGAATGGTACTGATGAATGAATTAACGCGAGACTCGAATAATGGAAGTTCACCAGCCGTCCGGGTTGGGGGTGTAGGTCCGAATCCTATGTCTCGCTTACGCCTTATTTTATGTGATACGCTACATACTAAAAAAGAATTTCATCGTATTATGGACCGCTATTGAAAAATATGCCACCGGCGGAAAGATGTACGACATAAAAAAATCTGAACCCAAATTTATATTTGTAATTCCGCTGGTTAAAGATTGGAAGGCCATACTTAATGCCCGACCTTAACATCTTATACGACAAATACTTACAAAACGTCAAGGCGTACCCCGCCCTCCTCCGCCCCCTGGCCGAATCCCTGGGTGTGAGTATCATGTCCTTACACGCCCTGGAGGTCGGGTTTGCTCCGTGTAATGAATACGGGATGCAGGCGTGGGCCTTCCCAGAACGGGATGAGCACGGAGAGATTATCGGCGTATTGTATAGAGATATTAACGGTAAGAAACTTCCAATTAAAGGTTCTAAGAGAGGATTAACTTATGTCAACAAAGCCCAAGAAAACTACGAAAAGAAAAACTGGGTGCGGGTGTCGAAAGAAAACCCCTGTAAACTCTGTGGGAAATCCGACGGGTGTATGTATCCCGATGGAGAGGCTGATGACCCCGCCGCAGTTGTCTGTGTCCATATTTCAACAGGGTCTATCGGGCCTCTATCACCTAATGCCCCCGGCTACCTCCACATACTCGATAAACAACGGAACGACGTTCGTCGTGGGAGTCTGCCTGGCCTATCCCCATCCCCGCATCCCGTTCTTGTTGTCGAAGGTGCGTCAGACGTGGCGGCGGCTTTCGACCTGGGTTTCGTCGCTGTGGGCAGGCCGTCAGCCGAGGGTGGAAAGAACCTCTTGGGAAATCTTGTTCGAGGACGGTCAGTTGTTGTTCTCGGCGAGAACGATTCCGGGGCTGGCAGGACGGGGATGGAATCTACTTTTGCGGCTCTACGCAAAGTTTGTACTTCGGTCTCTAAAGTTATGCCCCCAGAGGGGATTAAAGACCTACGGGCCTGGAAAAACGCAGGGCTGACTCAATCCCAACTTCTCGAATACATTGAAAACACTGGCAATTCCGCCCTTGACCCCAGTATTTTTGAGGATGATATCGCTTATACCATCGCCGAAGAATGGCTAAAACGTGAAAAGACCACGAAAGGCAAGCTGAATTTACGTTTATTCCGTAAGGAATTTGTAGAGTTTACTGGCAAGTGCTACGAGGGGGTATCCGATGAAAAAATCCACGGCGAATTGTACAGGTTCCTTGCAAGAAAAAAGCACCTTAACAAAGATGGAACGGTTGTCCAATACAAACCTACACGTGCTAAAATTTATGACGTTCGAGATGCCTGCAATGCCTTCTGTCTTGTCGATGCCGACCCGCCAACGTGGCTTTGTACTGACAAAAATAGGCCGAACCCATCCCGTCTTATCACGTTCCACAATGGTGTGCTCGACGTAGACAAATACTCAAAAGGCGAGATATGCCTCTATAAGCCATCGCCTGACCTATTCACGTTTACTGTATTACCGTATGATTTTAACCCGGATATTAACTCCACTATATGGATTAAATTCTTAGAGGAAATTTTCAATGGCGACCAGGAAAAAATTAAACTGCTCCAACAGTGGTTCGGGTATAACTGTGTCCCTGACATGTCCTATGAGAAACTCATGCTCTTTACTGGCTGCCCCCGGTCAGGCAAATCCACAACTCTCGAAACCCTGCAAGCTATGCTTGGGGATAACAACTGCTGTGAGACAAGTTTCCAGGCACTTGCCGGTGCATTTGGTTATCAACCTCTCGTCGGTAAACTCTCCGCTATTATCGGGGACGCCAAATCCCCCCGTGCCGGTGAGGCCGAAGCGGTCCTCGAAAAAGTCCTCCATATCACAGGCGGCGATGCGGTCTCGGTCAACCGTAAAAACATGTCGGCACTGCCGCTTATCCGTTTGTTCTGTAGATTTACTATAGCAATGAACGATTTGCCTGCGTTCACCGACCACAGCCGGGCTTTGGAATACCGCACAAATATGCTCACGTTTGAGAACTCATACGTGGGCCACGAAGACCGGGGCCTCAAGGCCAGGCTCAGGAACGAGGCGGCGACCGGGGGGATAATTAACTGGGCCTTGGAGGGGTTGAAATCGCTGTATCAGTCAAATAATTTCTTGCTGCCCCAATCTTCAGAAAAAGCGTTGCAGACATTCAGGGAATTGGTATCGCCGTGCCAAGTGTTTGTCGAACAGTGTATTACAAAACGCGAGGGGTTATTTGAGTCTACTGATTTCTTATACGAATTGTGGCGGTGGTGGTGTAAAAAGGAGGGTCGCAACGAAGGGTTAAAAGCTACGTTTATGCGGAGTTTAATAGCGTCGTTACCCGGACTAAAACTGGCCCGGTCCCGTAAAGGGGTTAAGCAAGAAAAAATTGCCCTCGGTATCTGTGCAAACGATTGGGCGAAGTCTGAGATTTTGAAAGGATAATTTTATGAGAAATCGGATATATAAATCCTCTATAATCTTGTGGTGGGTTTTCGTAATAGTAATCTTCACTATTTTCATCTACAGTCTCGCCGGATGCGAAGCCCGACCCGCCCCCCCGCTTCCGCCGGAACCGGTCACGCAGGCCCAGACGGCTATAATAAGACTGATGGACGTTAATTGGCAGGTCGCGTTGGGTTCGGTGTTGTCAGTGATTGGGGTATTTATATTGCTAAACGGTAGTTCCAAGGGGGTAGCGTTCGTCGGGGCCGGCTTGGCCGCCATAGCCCTCGCCGGGATAACGGTCACGTATTTACAATGGCTGGTTGATTACGGCAAGTATATAATAATGCTGTTGGGCGGGGGTATTGTGATAGGATTTATTTATTTCCTACGGACGGCTGCGGATTTTGATGGCGACGGAAATGTTGATTGGGACGATATAAAATTCTTGTTCAGAAAAATAGGAAGGCCAGTAAAAATATCAGAGGTCGAACCTTAATGCGTTTTAATTCAAGACAATCCCTAATCCAGTGGCTCCACGACCACGCCCCCACGCCGAGCACCAGACACGCCCTGGACCGGGCCGAGGTCACGGTCTGGGGTTTGTTCGAGGGGGGATTCGTGGTCCAGGTAGGGAAATTTTTCCTGGGGATTAGGCCCCACCGGGAAAAGATGGGGGAATGGGTCTGTGGGTTTTTATCGAGAATACCCTGGGAATCCTATATCGGCGGCGATACCCCGTTGACCGGGGGGGACCATCCGGCTGAGGCGACTACCCGGAAATCTGCTTCGCCAGCCACACGTGTTTAATTATTTCAACGACAGCATACACGGCGTAGGGAATTATCGCTACGACTAACGTAGACGCCAGGACCCAGAGCCAACGGTCGGTGTGGGCCAGGTGATTATCCAACGTAGTTCGGATTCTGCCGATACCGTCTAATATAGATTTGTGTTCAAGGGCATTGGTTTCAACGTCCTGCTCACGCAACGATTCTACCCGAACCATTCGTTCTTTAAGCGATTCCTGTTTCATGTTTATCGTCCTTCCTGTGGTGCTGGTTCCTGTCCTTTGTTCAAACCATAATCCGACCATATCAATCGGCGTGGGTCCTGGGTATTGCCCATCCACAAATCGTAGGCCCCCTCGATTGACCTAATATCCTGGGCTGATATTTTTCCGGTAAACGCCCCGAACGTAATCGCTGATTTCTTTATTAACTGGCGAATAATCATCGCCTTTTCGTCATCAGTTTTCTCATCCCAATCAGGTAGTTTACGGGCCTGTTGGATTATACCATATATGCCCTCCCACCCCGATAGGGCAATCATGCCTGAATCCATACCCGTCACCAACCGATTGACTATACCGCCGAGGAATATAGACGGTGCTACGGAATATGTACCCAAGTCTGTAGCCAACTGTTTCAGGTCCTTGGGGGGTTTTCCACCCCTGGCGATGGCCCCGAATATGAGGGCCGGAATAATCTGGGACATCATAACTTTGTAACCAAAATTACCCCATCCGATATCGCCCCGGACCTTTGCACCATATACATCGTGGACCCAATAATTACCCAGAGTAGCGAGTTCGCGTGTGAACACTGAAATACTCTGACTCAATTCCCCGCCACGGTATAGGGCCGGTAGGTCCTCTTTGTGTATCAAGGATTGAGTTTTCTTAATACGGCTATCTGCATACGCCATGGCATCGGCTTCATTACCAACGGATAATTTATCCATCGAATAATCATAATAAGATTTCCATGCTGCGTTGGCCACATTCTTATCAGCCGCGTTATACCAGTTGACAGATTTATGACTCAACTGGTTTTTAAGGGTACGAATAAGGGTCTTCTGATTGTATATCTTACGAACTTCTCGGCCTACATCCCGGTCCGCCATAAACAGAGAATGTTGATTTACAAATTCAGATAACCTATGGCTACCACCCGGAGTGGCGATGGACGCGGCGTTCTTGACAACATACGGGATAAGATGCGGGTCGTCGGCCATAGTAGTGAAATAAGCCAACGGTTGCCGCATGGTCATCAGGATATTTCTGCCGGCTGCGAACGCCGTGGCTTTGGTGCGGAGCAATGCGAATATGCGTTCGATAGGCGTGTTCTCCCGGACCGGGCCGCCACGAATCTTATCAGATATGAAATCGCCCATTATCCGGCTACCCTGGCCATAGGTTCGTCGATTGAGTTCATCCATCACGCCCCGATTGGCTGCGATACCTCGGAGTTGCTTGGCGAGGGGGGCCATCTGAATGAACCGTTGGACCCTGATAGCGTTGTTCATATAAAGCTGTATCAGGTCAAGATTTATTTTACCGCGGGCACCCGGAACACGCAAGAGCAACATACGGCTCTCAGGAGACATAGGATTGCCGGCGGCAAATTCAACCAGTTGGTCAACGAAGTCTTTCTGACCGCGACCGGGGTTGGCGTCCTCGATTGGAACGTATCTAAATTCCTTTTTCAAATCCCCGATATCCCATCCGGCCTGGACGGCTGAGTTCACCAGGGGTTTCCACTGGCTCTCGAATTTGCCCATTATAAATTCATATAGGGCTTTTTCGGAACCCGTAACAGATTTATGAATGGCGGATATGTCCTCTGGCGTGAATCCAGCGTTTAATAACCGTTTTAATCCGGTCTCGTTCTGGCTTAGACCATACACGCCCAGTTTTTCAGAAGCTGTCAATTTATGTCTGGTTCCCTCTATTTTCTGCGGTTTCCACAGGTCAACGAGTTTTTGACCCGGCATATCGTTTATGTACTGGGCCAACTCGGTTTGTTCAGCGTGGGCGTTGAGCCGGGCCAACGACGATTTTTCGACCAGTGGTTTGTAGATTAAACGCTGGAACGGGCCGTCTGGTTTCCTGCCGTCCAATGCCCCGAAGAATCGTTGGGGCATACCGAGTATTTCGGACGGCCTACTGAATAACAGTTTCTTAAACCCGTGAACGAACTTACGCCACGCCGGGGCATTATATTCCTCAATCTCTGTAATCTTCGGTTTGGTCGTCTGAAGCGTCGTAATCAGGTCATCAGCGATACCAACCGTCTTAGACGGGCCTTCGAGTTCAAATCCCAACCGTTTGGCCTCGGCCTGCATCCCCTCGACCACCAGGCGGGCTTCAGCGAGGTCCATATCTTTCATCGAGGTTTTACCAACCAGATTCCGCATGAAATCCATACGTTTAGCCGCATCCCACCCCAACACGTTGGGGATAGAATGGCCCAACCGCAGGGCCTGGGACCGGCTCATTCCCTTGATTTTAGGTTTCTCTGGCTTTGGTGGGGGTTCCGGTGCCCCTGGGGCGGCCACGGGCGGGACCGTGGGAGGTTTCTGGGGCGGGGATTGAGCGGCGGTAGGAGAATAGTAGTTTGCTATCCCCCCCTCGTATATCTTTATTGCGTCATAACCCATACCCTCTATGCTGTCTATATGTTTTTCAATGCCCTCCCAAGTATCGTTACCACCATTGACGGCTTTCAAAAACCCTTTTGCGGTTTTATACGCCTTTCCGGTATACGGGTCTTCAAGGGGGCCGACAATTTTAATTAGGTCGTTCAAATTGTTTTCGTTAGAGGAATCAAATACTTTTTCGGGGGCTATGGTATATTCTTTTACATTACCATAGTCCTTAGCGAAGTTTTTATCTGTACTAAAATAATTAGTTCGTTCTTCATTTGACCCCTGGTATACCTTAATTTCCTGTTTCCCCCCGGTTTCCTGAATAGCCTTTTCAGGAAATACCTCCGCCAACGACGGTTTATCAAGGAACTCCGAGGCCATAGCGTAGACCTTGTTCGCAAAATCAACGTGGTCCTGGGGGTTCTTATGAAACGACTTAGCCACCATGTTCTCATTCAGGTCGGACTTGTCTTTGACCTCAACAAGTTTACGCAGTTCAGTGCCCTCGTATAGAGCCAGATTATAGATGTTCACGTGGGATATTACGTCAGAGTTTTTCTTCAGAAAATCAAGAGTTCGTTGATATGTTTCCGCTGTTTCACCAGGAAGGCCGACCATCACGTTGGGAATCACGGCCATCTTTTCCTGTCGTGCCCGGTCCATCGCCTTGTCAATGATTGTTTCAGTGGCCGGCTTCTTCAACGACTTTAGAATAGGGTCGTTGTAAGATTCTATACCCAGTTCCACATATTTTATACCGGACTCACCCAAGAATTTGGGGTCGAATTTATTAAACTGGGCGGCTGTGGTCTGTACGATGAAACCCTTGAAATTAGGATTATATTTGAGTATTTCATCCTTGGCCAATTTAATATCTTCAAAATTCTTAGCCTGGCCAAACGTCTTGTCATCAAGGTAAACAAAATCTGATTTAAGATTTTTACCAATCTCAATAGCTGCTTTACGAATCAAAGGTTTACTGGCCTCGGTCAACCCCTTGGGAACGGTACAGAAGGTACAATTACCTTTACAGCCCTTGGATAGACCCAGACGTGGGATGACCTTGGAGTCCTTGAACGCACTCAGGTCCGACCCCTCCTTGAACGCCACGCCTTCACCCCTGGCCATCGCCTCGATAGATTCGTAGGTCTTTACGTTGGGGTTGCCTTTGAATGTCTCAGGGGTAATGTTATAACCTCCAACGATAACTTTGCCGGGAAATTCCTTGGCCAGTTGACGTATCAGGTCCTTATTCACATCAAGGGCACTGAACGCTATACGGTCGTACCCAGAAGTCTTTAGGAACTGCCGGGCCTCGTCCATATTGCGGACGACGTACATATCAGACTTACCTGAGAACTGTTTATGTACCTGGCCAATCCACGCCGGTATTTCCCAGAAATCTTGGAGTTTATTATAACCAGGTCGGGTCGAATAAAGCTTATCGTAATAGGCCCTGGCCGCCGGGTCCTCGGCCCCCTGGGTCAGGAGGTCGCTGGAGAATTGAACAGTGAGAACACGACCTTTGTTGGTCTTGGCTATCGTGGACTTACGAACGTAGGGGTTGGTCTTGCCCGTTGCAGCTTCGGCATAGGTCTTGGCGAGTTTGGCTGGGTCTATTTCGCCAAGACGGGTCTCAGTCTGATTAGCCACTATATCAGAATTTACAGAAACAGAATTGCTTTTACCCAACCCCGGCGAATTATCCAACAAACTTTTTGCTATTCCCCGGACACTGTTATCAGTAAACTTACCAGCTTCCTTGAACATCCCGGCCCATTCGGCCCCGACCTTGACGGGCTTACCGTTTATATCCAGCGTGATAAAATCAGGAGTTTGTTCACCTATACTAAATGTATTGCCCTTCTCGTCGGTCAGGGCCAACGGTTTTGTTGGCAACGGTTCTGTTGTTTTAATTTCCTCGGAGGGAATTGTTGGCAACCCCCTATTATACTGCTCCCACAATGCCGGCTGTTCAAACTTATGGCCTTCGGGTAAACCCAACTCTGCCTTAGCTGCAATTCCTTCTGGGGACGCTAACCAATTTTTATAACCGGACTGGAGGGTTTCCATGCCATATCTATCGACGTTCTGTTTCATCACGTCAACAGTCATGCGGTTATCGGCGTTACCCTTCACGACGGGGGGTTCGGGGGGCTGTATGGTAACTTCAGGGGGTTTAACCGGGGCCTCGACCGGCCTGACCGCAACAGGACGCTCTGGTTTCTTACCCGTCATCAACGCACCAACTGTACCCGATGTCAGCGTCTGGGTCAGGTCCCCGCCCGACGCTGCCGTATCCGCGGCGAACGTGGCCGCACCAGCCCCCCGGCGGAGGACGGCGTTTTTAATCTCGCTATAACGGTCGAGAAGTTTGCCCATTACAAGTCGTTTGCCGGCACCTACGGCTCCGGCTGTCGCAGTATCCCAGATGCCCTTGCCCTCGGCACGGGCTTTGGCCGCGGCGTCCAATCCGGCATATAGCGTACCAGGAACTTTTTTACCCCATTCGACAAACCCTACAGGGAGACCGCCTACAACCTCTCCTGGTATGGCCCCCACCCCTGAGACCCCGCGTTCTTTGGCGTATTCGTCCAGATGAACGGCGGTCTTATCCATCAAATCAGCGGCTTTTACGAGGTCAGTGTCGTCCCATTCTTTTCCTGACGTGTCTTTGCCCAGAAGTTCTCCGGTTAATTTGGCCATCCCATGTAAAGACCGTTCAAGAGCCGCCAGGGATTTTAACCCGCCACTTGCGACTGTAGCCAACGCACCCTTTTCGTACCCACTAACTCCAAACCCTGATATATGTTCGGCTGGTTTGGGGGGTTCGGGTTTAATCTGGTCGAACACATCGCCCGCTGGTTGTTCTGGTTTTATTTCGTCGAATACGTCCATTAGAAACTATATCCCCTTTGTTTTGCTATCTGTCTTGCTTTATTTTTATCTCCGCCGGCCTCCTGGAGTAGGGCCGCGGCAGTTGCTTTATCCAGCGTCTTGGTCCCTGCCGGCGTATTTACTCCCTGTGCAAACGGGGATACACGCTTACCTGTGGCCTTCCGTGCTGCTGCGTCTAATAGTTGACTGTCATACGTTCTGGAGGTCATAAGGTCGAGGTCGTTGGCCAACAGGTCCTTCCATACTTTATCTGCCGCGGGTTTAGCAGCTATAACGGCGTCCCACTGTATGTCAAACGCCTTTTTCTCGTCAGTATTCATCTGGGTGTCGTAACCATAGACGGCCCGGTCTGTCAGGTATTCCTGTTTTAATTTTTCAGGGTCATAATAATTTTCACTAAAATACGGGGCCACATACGCCCGGTCCCTGGATTCTGCGAATTTTTTACCAAACGCCGTCATTTCTCCGGGGGACATACGACCCTCTGGTTCCTGGGTTGCCTTAAATGCACCGGCCATGTGGGGAGCGGCCAACTTCCACTGGGTCTGTTGGCCCATCGCCAGGTCCACGACCCCGGATTCTATGGCAGACTGGATACCGTCCAATTGGGTACGGATATCAGATAGTTTATATTTCTCAGCATCGTAATCAGCCTGCATGCGGGCCAGGATTTTATTATGTTGTTCCGGGGGCAAGTTCTGGCCCTGTAGCCTCTTAAACTGTTCAGCGAACCGCTGTTTTAATGTACCCGCCTGTTGGTCTATCACGGCAAATGGGGAGTCCTGGGCCGCTGGGGCCGCCGGGGCGGGGGCTTTAACTACTGGGGACGTTATCCACTTATGCTGGGACACCGAATACATCGGCTCTCCGCCGGCAACTCCCGCTGTAGGATTCTCCACGGCTACAGTTTTCGAGAACAGGTCCAGTTTACCGTTCGTAGTAGATGGATAATACGTATCATTTCCCACGACTATTTTGCCGTTGGGGTCGAGAACATAACCGGGGCCGGGGGGGAGGGCCGAGCCGGGGAGGCCGGTATCCTGTTGAAAGGTTTCCTCAGTATCCTGTCTTGGGTTATAAGCCATAATTTATTCCTTTTTTTTATGGTGTAGTTACTTCGACTATAATCCCGCCCTTAACTACCAGGGTTTTCATCGCGAAACCTGTTGTCATAAATGGTATATTTTGCGTAACGCCGTTATAAATTGGTTCGTAATTACCTGGGTCAATAATACGAAATCCATTTGCCGCATCAACGCAGATGGTTGATTGTATGCTGCCGGTTGCTCTTACGCCATACTCTGCTTGTCTTGGCGTTACCACATAACTTGGGTCATCAATTTGCGTCCAGCAGTTGTCATAATCTGTGTTGGCTACTCCCCAACTTAATGTTCCTGAGGAATTTTTAAGCAGCCCATCAGACGAAGCGACAGGTAGTGTATAGGAAGCATTGCCGGTTTGTGTGCCTGCCGTAAAAGTTGTGGAATAGTTGTTTGTGCCGGCAGACCATAGTTTTAGAGAGCCTGCTGTATTTGTTGCTGCATCTACTCCGGAGATTAGTCCCGCAAACGACGGAGTTGATGCTGTTGTCAATCCCGCTACTGCCGCCTGATTCAGGGTATGAACGGCAAAATCGCCGCCAAGATAATCGGCAGATGTGGTTGCTGTTATGGCCGATACCACGCCGGACGTGCCTTTGAGGAGACCAGTAAATGACTTCAAAACCAGATTTCCGCCAGGAGATAGTGTCAAGACGCCATCTGGGGCTATGCTAATGTTGTCCGAACTAACTCCATCGGTAATTGTTTCGCAAACCAATGTCTGTGAAGTTATCGTTCCGGCAGCAGTAGTTATATTGCCACCAGATATAGTAACCCCCCCTATCAATCCAGATGTAGTTAAGTTTTCATCTCCAAAATCAATATCCCCGCCCGTTGTTGTTATAGATAAATCCCCTGTTGCGTCGCACGTTAAAGTGGCTTTTTGTGTGCCGTTATCTACACCAAGAATATCAAATGAACCAAGCAAATCAAACGCCGTGTTAAATCTGGTAGTAGCTACTGCGTTCACAAATAAATCAGTATAACTCGGATTAAGAATACCAAAGCTGTATTTTCCGGCTGATTGCTGCACCTGAAAATTCCCAACTCTGAAATCGTCAGGGAATGACAAAGTTACCGTTCCATCAGTATCGTCAGTCACGGTAATCTGATTTGAAGTTCCGGCAATCCAAGAAGCAAGATTAGATACAGATGTTAAGGCACCGGCTGCCCCGCCATATATCAATCTGTCTGGTGTCAGGCCGGCCAGCACCCCGGCAAACACTGGGTCGACCTCCTCCGATAAAAACCCACCTATGGCTGTATGCTCCGCCGAGGTCAGGTGATAATACTCGTCAGTAGTTCCACCCTGTATATTGCCCAAGGAATTATGGTCCGCGTCCCCGGACAGCACTCCAGCTGTGGCCTGTAGGACGCCAGATAGGCCAGTTAAAATTAGCCCGGCGAACGTAGGCGAACTGGTCGGTCCCATAGTCTGGCTCACAACGCGACCAGTTAGGTCGTTAATTATTCGTTCGAGGCCTATCCAGTCCCCCGCTACAAGTTGATATGTTTGTAAACCCATAATTGTTCCTTAGTATTGTGGTGAATTGTATCCGGTTCCTACAGCGGGGGTCTGGTCCCCCCAGAAATTGTTACTACCAAATCCCGGTGCGGTAGGACGGGATTGAGGGCTATTCATCAACGAAACAGCTGCGTTCATGTCTGCTATAGCCCCTTGTTTCTTCAATGCTTCCTGTTGCATGCGTTCCTGGGAGTTCATGCCCCCAAAGTTAGTATACATCTGAGACAGGGCCTGCATTGCCTGGGCCAGGAGATTAGTCCGGGTATCCTCAACGCCGAGTTTAGCCTTGGCCGTATCGCTGGCTATTCGGGCACCCGTGGATGCGGCCAGGGACCCGGAAGACATACCTGACGCCACGGCGTCTGACGCGGCCTTGGCCTGGGTCTGGTTGGCCTGAGTGTCAATTATGGCGTTCTGACCGGCCCCATACCCGCCACCCTGCCGGAATAATTTAATCATATCCTCCAAGGTTTTTTGGGCGGGTTGCATATAGCTGTTAAGATTATTACCCCCGGCCATGATTTCTGCTTGGGACTGTACCTTTGCCATTATTTTACCCGTCCTATCTCCGAAATATCGGCGTCTACTTTTTCTATACTGAAACTTGAATCCACGGTATTATTAGATATCACAACAGCCACGGCCCCGTCCAGCAATTTTTGACGAAGCGAGGGCAACAATGAATCCAACGTGAATGTCTTAAATGTTTTCGGGGCCACCCCCGCTTTTATGTCATCTATAAGTTTAGCGGCGGTAACAGCCGAATACAATCCTATAGAAAGCCGGTCGGTATCAATTCCTGTTCGTACTGATAGTTCGTTTAATTTAATCTTGCCCCTGGTCTCCATAGCCGCCACCGGCCCCATCGTGACATAACTATCAATGGCCACGCTGGAATCGTCCGCGGCTATATCGGACTTAGTGGCCTCGTCGTATCTGCGTATATATCCGTCGTAACCGCCAATCAAACAAGTACGTTCAGCGGCGGTCCTGGAGTCAAAATAAAATGACGACGCCGGTATTTGGCCCCCCGCATATTTTTCAGGAAATATACCGTTTGTTCGTAAGTCCAACCACATCGCAGTATGCCAGGCCCCATCTTTCTGGCTTATTGTTATCTGTATGCCGTAACGGTCCTTGTCATAGACCATCGCTATTCGGTCGGTCCCGCGATTAGTGGCCATGGCGGCCAGTAATTTGGGTGCCCGGTCCTTGGTCACGTTGGTGGCAGGTAAACTATTCAATAACGATTCATAAGATATGGTATAAATGCCGTCATTGCCCACGAAATACAAGTTGTATTTATCGTCCCAACAATATGAAGTGGAGCTAAATATACCAGTATTATCCGTTAGAACAGTAAAAAATCCATTGCGTAGGGGGTCAGACCGCAACAGATACATCTTATTAACGCAACCAAAAACTACAAACAAATCCTTATTAGGTATAATAGCCACAATCTGGTCTCCGACCAATCCGGCCTTTTCCGCGGCCTGGCTATTACAGGCACTGGCCACATCGTCCGTGACCAAGGCTAAATCAAGAGGATTGTTAATCCGTGTGGCAAACCACTGGTGGGGATGAAGCTTGCTGTTCATAAAAATACGGCCAAACGCCAAGGCCATAATGTCAGACCCGCCATCAGGGAACGTACCAGCTTCCAAAGTCCAGTTTAGCCAGTGGGGCGGATAGGTCACAGCAGAGGGGGTGAACGTGCCGGTCGGCCCGGTTACTAAATCCGTAAGATTAAACGGCGTCTCGGTAGTGCGATAAATAAGATGGGTATCAGTAGCTATTGTTTCATAAAAGATACCCGCCGCCAACGATGTAGCCTGCAATACCGAGTCCCCCTTCGTCAGCGTACCCGTAACTGTACCAACTATTTTGTCGTTGATAAAATCCAGTTTATGATAGCCAGAATCGTTAATATCGGCAGAGTAGGGCCTTCCGTCAGCAAAATAAATCCGCTGATAGGCACTGCAAACTGCTACCTGTCCGCTCGCGTCAAGGTCGCCCGCTGTAAAGCCGTGCGTCGCACCTAATGGGGTTAAAGTCGCCATTATTTATTCTCTTTTTTCTTCCGAGTAAGATAGTCGTGAATCTGTTTCGTCATCTTCTGGACCCAATTCAATTCCTTATCGGGACCCTTCAATACCGGGCCGTTGTTGGGGTCCGGGACGGCTCCTGAAATTATTTTAGGATTCCCAGGTTTTTTTGTGGGGACCAACGCTTCCTTGGTTCCCTTTTTCTCCAAATCACTCACCATTGCCGCGTAACCTTTATTAGCCACTTTATGTCTCCTTAAAATATATTGCACCAAGACCGTCGGCGTCGTATCCTACGGCAATTAACGTATTGTTGTGCAGGGTATCCTCGTCTGCTGGTACGGCTGGCCGGGCCGGGGGCCACACAACAGCCGCCCTAATATACGTCTCCCGGACTAACGCCGCCCCGCCAGCAGCATAGAATATCAAAACGCCTTCGTCGTAATTCGTGCCAGATGAGGTGTATGTTTCTCCGATTAAAACTACTGCTCCCGCACTGGAAACTATTAAAACCCCCTCGTCATAGTTTGCGGCAGATTCTTCGTATGTTCTGAACAAAAAATCGCTGGTGGCGGTTATAGTACCCCAAGAAGCACCACTGTTGCCGGAAACTGTGCGATGTCCCCCCGCGTACACGGTTCCAGAATTATCATATCTGGGCGTGACTGTATTAGCAGTGCCAGAGCAGTTCGGGTTGGACATAACAATGGCATACATATTTCCCGCTGTCAGCGACGTAGTGGTAGAAAATGTAAGAATTACGTCGGCTCCGGTCGCATCAGTGGGGGCATCAGTTCCTACTATAGAGGCAGTAGAGGCGGTGGCGGCAGCGGGTTTCGCCGTAGCAGGGTCATTAGTGGTACAGGTATATATGGTAACGTTGAAATTTCCTACGGGAGTGCCGACTTTACGCAATCGCAGAATGACCGCTTTTATGTCATAATCAGACTCAGCGGTAAAAGTTTCAGCGTACCAATTAACCCCCCATATCGCCGTCAGAGAGGATGCATTTGTGGCGTCTGCGTCGTCACCCACATACCAGTGGTCTTTAAGTATCAGTGCCATTATCCAGCCAAATCAACCTCTAATGCTAATTGTAGCGTGTCACCGCTCGCCAGCGTTCGCGTGGCTGACAGCGGGACAGACCCTATAAGTTTACCGGTGCCGTCCACAGTAGTAGCCAGAAATGCAGTATTTGCCCCTGTCCACGCTCCGGTGGCGGTGAAAGTAACGACTTTGGTTGTGGTCTTTCTGTCGTTGGTCCCAGTAGCAGCCGAGGTAAAGTCAGTGTTATTACTGGCCACCGCCTGCCTGGCATAGCCCGAACCGGATACCTCTGTAAGGCTGGCCAGAGTAGCGTCCTCGGCCAGAGAAGCGTCAGTGGCCAGTCCTATATAGTAATTGGCAGGAACGCTCTGTTCTTCCGAGAATAGCACTTCCAACGCAAACTGTAACCCCTCTGTATGTAGTTCCATTGCCATAGTTATACATCCCCGTAATAAATTTCACCATCTTTACCGACGGCGATTAACTGTTGTCTATATCTGCCCCCGCCCCTGGCCGTGGGAGTCCACGCTCGGCCTTCCTCGTCCCAACCGTAATCTGGATTATAGTCTATGGGCCGGTCCTTAGTCTGCGGGGGATTGGAAATCCACACGCTACCAGGACCTGTTCCTTCTGTGATAACAGCAGTACCTACAGCACCTACCGGGGCCTCAACAGCCAGTGAGTCTACCCACGGATTATATTCGTTGTGATAAAACAACGTAATCCATCCGCCGCCAGAAGAATTAACTACTGTCAATATCGTTTTACCAGCATTACCTTCTGGGCCGCCTATTACTGGGTCGGGCCAAACTTTATATGATATAAAAAAGTATGGCCCAGGAACATACCACTGCCATTCATAATAATTATTCCCAGAAAAGTCGTGTTGTTCCCGCACACCAAAAAAATGCGTGGGGTACATATTGTACGTAGGCCACCCATTAAAAAGAGTGTATGGTACTATCTGTGTACCCGTTGCACTACCAGGACCGGTAAACACGTAGTCCTCAAACCGTATGACCAAAGTAGCGTTTACATCAAAAGCCACTACGCACCCCCTGTTGGGATTATAAAAGTAGTAGCGATTTGTGTCATCAGAATCACAGGTCTGGTCCCGCCCACCTGGGTTTCGTATGCCTTGACCACGCCGGGCCGTTGGCCCCCCCGTATACGCTCGTCTTCTACATCGAACGGGCGTACATTTTGTAATAGGGGACTGGTAGTTGGCGGTTGTTTTTCAGCCGCCAGTCCTTCGTGAAGCCCGTCGCGTGGGAATTGAAGTTCCATATAATTCCTATCAACAATAGCCGGGGGCAAGGGGTCAACCCCCGGCTTATTAAAACCCGCTTATAGGGCGGGGCATTATTACTAACCCACTGTTACCGCGTCAAAATCACACGAACCGGCTGTTCCCTCGTTGCAATATAGCATAGTGCCTACGCCGCCGTCAGTATGGATAAACAAACAGCCGAGGGCGTAACCAGCAGTACCATCCGATGGAACAGTAGTTCCATACGCCAGCATAATACCATCCTCGATTGTAAATATCGCCCTCGCCGTTGCATTCCCAGCCGGGGCCGGGACCATGTTTTCTGCTTCAAATCCAAACTCGCTCATAATTGTACTGCCTTTCCGAAAGTTCTTGGTCTTGGTATAGGTTTCGCCTTAATAACCGCATGTAAATTCACGCGGGCATCGGCTTTCCACGCTTGGGGCAAATCTTTCTGTAAATACTCCTCAACATGCCCGGCCTGTATATTCTCAAATTTCTGTTCGGCCTTGGCCATACACGCCGATAAAACGGCCTGGTCAAATTTTTGACCAGCCGGATGGAGATTATTGGGAGGTTCTACTACATAAATACTGGTCGTATCAGGAGCCGTGGCGAACCAGGTTCCGTCAGTAAATGTAAAAGACCCCGTGGCCGCCACGTAGTCGTCAACCAACGCCGACTGAGTATTACCAGTACCAGAGATTATACTTAGTCTCCAACCGTTAAAATAGTCGTCGGCTTCATCCCTCGTAGAATCAGCCAGAATATAACTCTCGGCAGTTACCGTCGTGGCTACGCCGGATTCGATATCCAGTTTATTAAACGCCAGCGTATACGAAAACTCAACAGCGGTATCGTCTACCGGGTCAGGATAGACCAACAATTCATACCTGCGTTTGGGCGATAATCCTGAATCTGGTTCGTATTGGCGTATGGCAAGTAAATACGCGTCGCCCGTCGAAACAGACATCTGCCGGAGCCGGCGTATGTCGGATTCCGTTACCCAACGCAATTCTCCATAGGACAACGAATTTTTCGGATATGACGGAACGCCATTTACCTCGCCACCAAAATACTCTGGAAGTGGATATCTACCAACGTCACCGTTAATTGTCTCATATTTCGTGATTACAAATGTATCCGTCGCCGCCGGGGTCGTCCCACCGGGGTCTCCGTTATCCGTAAGCCACGCGGCCACGGTTATAATACCCGTCAGGGCCGTGTAGTCCGTAATCTGAGCGTAACTTCCGGCACCTGTACCTGTAAGGACATAGACCCAGTAACCGTTTATATCGTCGTCGGCGGTATAAGTATTAGCCAGGGTCAAATCGGTAATACTTGTCTCATCAGCAGCATCGGCCACACCGGCCACCGCCGGGCCACATACCGCGACAGACAAGATTCGTTTTCGCCACTGCCAACCGGCGGGAGGGCCATCGGCCATGAATGACCGTATACCGGCGTTTACCACGTCCTTAATATCCTGGAGGTCGTCTTTATCTACGGGTAACATAGATTTACTGGTTCCAGACGGCCCGCGGTAGGCCGTGCCGGCCTCCTTGGCTATCTGGGTACATATTTCCTGCATTGTCAACGCCGATGTAGGTTCCATT
>Ga0265297_10001762_pt1 | contig 48183 bp, 38 predicted proteins | sample Munlanlwell13791_FD_192502 | JGI IMG/M metagenome (GOLD analysis project Ga0265297, IMG submission 192502) | Leachate microbial communities from a municipal landfill in Southern Ontario, Canada - Leachate well 137-91 | ecosystem: Engineered > Solid waste > Landfill > Unclassified | place...
TAATTCTTGATTTTGGCTCACAATATACGCAACTTATAGCCCGCCGTATCCGTGAGATGAATGTGTATTGTGAGATTCAGCCGTATAATTACAAGATAGAAGCAAAGGAGCACCTTAAAGGAATAATCCTTTCGGGAAGCCCGTACTCAGTTCGTGAACAAAATGCGCCCCACCCCGATCTATCACCGGTTAAAGGGAAACTTCCCATACTCGGCTTATGCTACGGGGCGCAATTACTGGCTCAAAGTGGTGGTGGCGAAGTATTAAAATCAACAATCAGGGAATATGGAAGGGCAAATCTTTCGTTTGTTGATGCAGAATGTCCGCTGACCCGTGGGATGCATTCCGGTTCGCAGGTATGGATGTCGCATGGCGATACCATACTTTCATTACCTGATGTCTGCCGGGTTATTGCCGCTACTGCCGATGTTGCCATTGCCGGCTATGCCGTAAACAATGAAAAAACGTATGGCATCCAGTTTCATCCCGAAGTATATCATACAGAAGAAGGGGGCATATTGCTGCATAATTTTATTGTAAACATTTGTGGATGCAGCCAAAACTGGACACCGGATTCGTTTATCGAAACTACTGTTTCGGAACTGAAAAATACTATTAGCGAAGAAAAGGTGGTTCTGGGGCTTTCGGGAGGCGTAGATTCCACTGTAGCAGCAGTTTTATTGCACAAAGCAATAGGGAAAAAGCTCTACTGTATTTTTGTAGATAACGGCTTACTGCGAAAAAATGAGTTTGAGAATGTACTGCATTCTTACATGCACATGGGTTTGAATGTAAAGGGAGTAGATGCCCGAAAATTATTTCTGGATGCCTTGAAAGGCAAAACAGATCCCGAAGAAAAGCGGAAAGCCATCGGGAAAACCTTTATCAATGTTTTTGATGCTGAAGCTCATGCAATAGAAAATGTAAACTGGCTGGGACAGGGAACCATTTACCCGGATGTAATTGAGTCTGTTTCGGTAAAGGGACCATCGGCTACCATTAAATCGCATCATAACGTGGGCGGATTGCCCGATTTTATGAAGCTGAAAGTGGTGGAACCACTGAAGAGTCTTTTTAAGGACGAAGTACGCCGCGTGGGGACTGCTTTGGGCATTCCGGAAGCAATTTTGCAAAGACATCCTTTTCCCGGACCTGGTCTGGGGATACGGATTTTAGGCGAAGTAACCGAAGAAAAGGTTAAGGTTTTGCAGGAAGCAGACCATATTTTTATCGAAGGATTAAAGGAAAACGGCTTGTATGGACAGGTATGGCAGGCGGCTACAATACTTTTGCCAATTCACTCTGTAGGTGTAATGGGTGATGAACGTACATACGAAAATGTAGTTGCCCTGAGAGCAGTTTCTTCTACCGACGGAATGACTGCCGACTGGTGCAATCTGCCTTTCGACTTTCTTGCAAAAGTTTCAAACGACATTATTAATAAAGTAAAAGGCGTTAACAGAGTGGTGTACGATATAAGCTCAAAACCACCCGCAACGATAGAATGGGAATAAACCTTTTATAAATATTTATACAAAAATTTTCCGGTAAACGGAAACATAATTTAAGTTGATAAAAAACATGAAGAAAACTATTTTTTTTCTTTTTATTGCCCTTATGCCTTTTTGTACAATGGCTCAGAAAAAAACAGAAGTAAAACGTTCTGAAATTATTGAAAAAATAGAAGGCAAGGATTATTACATCCATTTTGTTAAGGATGGGCAAACTATAGAAGCCATTGCCAAAGCCTATGAGGTGAATACAACTACACTTACCGAACAAAATCCTGAACTTACAAAAGGAATAAGGGCTAAGCAAATAATTAAAATTCCCGTTGTCCTTAAAACGATACCTGTTGTAGGGGATAAAGAAAAAAATACAACTAATGATAAACAGGAAATTGCCGATAAGGTTACCGATAATTTTATTTATCATGCCGTGCAGGAAAAGGAAACCTTTTACAGCATAACCACAAAGTATGGGGTAACGGAAAGGGAACTGATGGATAACAATCCTGAGTTAAACAATGGCTTGAAAATGGATGCTATAATAAAAATTCCGGTGAAAAATCCGGTTGCAAAACAGGAGCCGAAAAAAACACCGCCTTCCGGAAATGTACAAAAAAATACCGTAGAACCCCCAAAAAGCAATAATGCAGAGTATATACAGTACCCGGTAGCCGAAAAGGAAACCCTGTGGGCAATTTCCAAAAAATTTGGCGTAAGTATAGAAGAAATTACGGCTTCAAACCCTGAATTAAAAACCGGGTTGAAAAAGGGACAAATTATAAACATTCCTTCCCATAATACGGCAAATAAAAACAAGGTACAGGAACCGGTACAGCCCAGAACGATAAAAGAAGTTAAAAACAAAGAGATTGAACAGAAACAAATTGTAGAGCCTGAGAAAAAAGTAACCAATGCAAACTGTAATGAATCGGGGGAAGAAGGCGTTTACCGTGTTGCGCTTATGCTCCCACTTTACCTAAAAGATGTTGATAACATTAATGTTGCAACTATTGAAAATGTTAAAGATGCCACATCGTTTAAATCCATGCGGTTTTTACAATTTTACGAAGGGGCAGTGATTGCTGCAGATTCATTAAAAAGCAAGGGGCTGAAAGTAAAGATGTATGTGTATGATATTGATGAGGATACTTCGCGTACCGGTGTTTTGCTCAGAAAACCCGAAATGAAACAAATGGATATGATTATTGGCCCTTTCTACAGCAGAAATTTTAAAAAAGTTTCTGCTTTTGCCAAAAAGAATGGCATTCCTGTTATCAATCCATTATCGCAACGTTCTGAAATTGTGGAAAACAACCATAGTGTTTACAAAATTCAACCTTCTGTAAACACGGGGTTCGATTTGATGGCAAGATACATTATGAAAAATTATTCCAACCCCAATGTGATAGTAATCAGGTATCCTAACACCAATGAAACTGCTGCGTTGTTAAGTGCATTGAAGGCTGAGATGGGCAACGGGAAGACCGGGAAAATACTTTTTAAAGAGTGTATTTCTATTTCCGAAATCATTAAAAACCTTTCGCCTGACCGGGAAAATATCATCCTGGCTTTATCGGAAAATAAGGCATTTGTATTCAACATACTTAATAAACTGAATGAACAGCGAAACAATCACCGGATTACGCTTTTCGGTATGCCGAGCTGGGCTGAAATGGATTTTGATATTGTACATGCACTGAACCTGAACCTACATTTGTATCAGCCTTCTTTTGTTGATTTTAAGGATGCCCATGTCAATACATTTATCGGTCAGTTTCGTACTAAATACAAAACCGTGCCAGAACAAAGCAAATATGCCTTTTTGGGTTTCGATGTTACCTGGTATTTTCTTAATGCGCTTTACCGTTATGGAAAAGATTTTGGAGATTGCCTTTCTAACATGGAGATTCGTACCCTCGAAACCCGTTTCGGATTTAAAAGCTTTGGTAACGATGGGTATGAAAATCAGTTGGGATATATCATTCGATATAAAGATTACCTGATGGAAAATGTTAGCCCCGAAAGGTAAATTTACAGCGTAAATACATAATCTTAATTATTTATCTTTGCCGGCTAAATTAAACGTGTCATGAACAGAGACAATATTATCGGTCTTGTAGTTATTTTTGCTATTATCATAGGTTTCAGCCTGTGGCAAATGCCTTCGAAAGAGGAAAAGGAAGCCATGCGACTTCGTAACGATTCGCTCCTTCGCGAACAACACATTACTGATTCAATCACCAAATTGCAACAGGAAGTTCAGAAAAAAACTATGGCAGTTGCGGATTCACCTTCTGCAAAAAAGGTAGAAAAGACAGAGAATGTTATTGGTGAAAAGAAACAGGAATATGGAATTTTTGGCAATGTTGCTTACGGTAAAAATACATTTTACACCATCGAAAATGAAGTATTAAAACTGAAAATTGCATCCAAAGGTGGCAGAATCCAAAGTGTACAGCTTAAAAAATACAACACCTATGACACATTGCCGGTAAAGCTTTTCGATGCTGACTCCTCTGTTTTTTCCTTTACTTTCTTTTCGGATAACCGTGCCATCCATACCGATGAATTGTATTTTGAACCTTTCTGGTACAATAGTTTGCAAAATAATAAGGATTCGTTAAGCGTATCAGGTAACGATTCACTGCGTTTCGGAATGCGGCTTTATCCTTATCGAACCGATTCAATAGCCGATAAAACGCGTTACATCGAATTTTTATATACTTTGCGGGGTGATAAGTATATGACCGGTTTTACGGTAAATTTTGTTGGGATGAACCAGGCAATTTCCGGAAATGTAAATTATCTCAACCTTGACTGGAAAGCCAACATGCGCTCGCAGGAACGCAGCCTGAAAAATGAAAGGCAAAATGCCACCATTTACTATAAATATTTCCAGGACGAAGTAGATTTTATCCCGGAAACCAAGGACAAAAAGGACGATCTGAAAACCAAGGTAAAATGGATTTCATTTAAAACCCAGTTTTTTTCGGCTACACTTATTGCCAATGATTTTTTTAACAGCGGAACAATAGAAACTTCTACAGGAACCGACGGCGACCACTATCTGAAAACAATGAAAGCTGAAATTTCCGTTCCTTTTAATCCTGCACAAAGCCAGAGTATTCCCATGTCGCTTTATTTCGGACCGAATAAGTATAATTTACTCAAGAAATACCATCTCGACCTCGAACGGCAAATTCCTCTCGGATGGAGTTTCTTCCTTATGCAGTGGATTAACCGTTATGCCGTTATACCGGTATTTGATTTCCTGAGCACCTTCAATATGAATTATGGCATTATTATTCTTATTCTTACCATTTTACTTAAGATAGTCCTTTTCCCAATAGCCTATAAAACCTATACATCTTCGGCTAAGATGAAAGTATTGAAACCCGAGGTGGAAGAGATAAATAAAAAATTCCCCAAAAAGGAGGATGCTATGAAAAAGCAGCAAACTGTGATGGCTTTGTACAAAAAAGCCGGGGTAAACCCAATGTCGGGTTGCATTCCATTGCTGCTGCAAATGCCGATACTTATCGCTTTGTTCCGGTTTTTCCCGGCATCTATTGAATTGCGACAGCAACCGTTTCTTTGGGCGCACGACCTTTCTTCCTATGATTCTGTTCTCAATCTTCCGTTCAATATACCTTTCTATGGTGACCATGTCAGCCTTTTCTGCTTGTTGATGACCATTTCGACTATCATTTACACCAAAATCAATAATGATATGATGTCGGGTACCAGTCAGCAAATGCCAGGTATGAAGACAATGATGTACCTGATGCCTATAATGTTCCTCGGATTCTTCAACAGCTATTCCTCAGGGCTAAGCTATTATTATCTGCTTGCCAACCTGTTTACTTTTGGCCAAATGTGGTTGATCCGTAAATTTGTGAATGAAGATAAAATTCATGCAAAAATCCAGGAAAACAGAAAAAAACCTGTGAAAACATCCAGTTTTCAGAAGCGACTGGAAGATATGGCTAAAAAACGGGGCTATCCAGTTCGCAAGTAAGAAAGAAATTTCTCCATTGCCGCCTTTTTTGCTGCATCGAATCTGAAACTTATGTTCCGAGTGAGATAATCGTAAGCCTCAGATTCTGAAATAGGAAGGTTTTTATCCATGATAGATTCTCTAATATGGGCTATCCCAAACTCAATAGCTTGTGAAAACTGGCTGATAAAATCTTCTGACAATGAATTAACTGCCACCCAGCATGCAAAAACAAAGGGCAGCCCGGTAAAACGATTCCATTCGGTAGCCAGATCGTAAATGTAAGCAAAACGGCTTTTCAGGGAAAAGGTTTTATCACCGATAAAAACTGCCGCATCACTTATATCCTGTACGTGAGATTCTTCTCTTGCAAGAGAGACGTAATCCGGCTGTATTTTCCAGTAATATCGGGCAAGAATTTTTACTAACTCGACAGACGTACGCGAATCGTAGTCGAGGCTGATAGTTTTAATGGATTGAAGTGGAACATTGCTAAGCAAAAGCACCGTATTTACCTTATCCCGTGTCCCTATACAATAGTCAAGTATCCGGTATTCATCAGAAAGCAACGGTAAAGCTGCCACTGGCAGTAATCCTATTTCGGCTTGCTTTAAAATCATTTTCTGGGCTGAAACTGAAGGAACCTCCAACTGCAATTCTATGCTGTCTCCATCAAAATAATGAGTCAAACCATATACAAACGGAAGAGTATTAAGATATGAAATGGCTGAAATGCGTACTGGTTTTTTTGTGTTATCAATTATCATGGTATTTGATACGGTTACTTGCTTTTCAATAATTTAGTACAAAACATTTTCAATACTTTTGCACATATAAATACTATTACAAAAACAAAAATTATACAAGCACCTGACGGAATATTAAAATAGTAAGACAGCAATAAACCCATTACCGATCCTGCTATTCCAAAACATATCGAATAGAAAATTATTGAACTGAAGTTACGTGTAAAAATGTTGGCAGTTGATTGTGGAATAGTTAAGAAAGACAATACCAAAATAATCCCTGTTGTCCTGATATTCAAAACGATACATAAAGCTATCAGAGCTATCATCAGATAGTTAAACATCTGTACCGGTAGGCGGTGCGTGCGTGCGTACTCTTCGTCGAAGGCAATGAAAAGTATTGTTTTATAAAAAAAATAAAAGAAAAGTGATATTATGGCAGTAAGTGCAAACATAAGTAACACTTCAGTTGATGTTACCGTTAGTATGTTTCCGAAGAGAAACGACATTAAATTTGGTGCATAGTTTGGGGTAATAAATATAAAAATAATCCCAAGTGCCATCCCAAGCGACCATATCATCCCTATTGCCGAATCTTCGCGTATATCACCCTTTTTTGAAATAAATTCAATACCCAGGGCAGAAATTATTGCAAAAATTACAGCCCCAACAATTGGATTTATTCCCATGTAAAAAGCAATGCCTATCCCTCCGAAGGATGCGTGCGTAATGCCATCACTGATGAAAACTTTACGTTTCGATACTATGTATGTGCCGACTATTCCGCATGAAATACTTGCAAGTACAGCCGTGAGTAAAGCAGTTACAAAAAAACGATAATGAAATAATTCTATCAGACTATTCATCGCTGTGATTATGTTTGCTTAATACTGTATGTGGTAGGTCGCCATGGGTAACCAACTGTACCGGACAATTATACATGCTAAGTTGCTCCTCGGTAATCTGGTTAGAAGGATGATAATGCAGATAAGTATTTACACAGGCTATTGTTTTTACATAAGTGGTTACTATACCAATATCGTGAGTTACAAGCATAATAGCCATATTTTGATTTAATATTTTCAGATATTCATACAAATCGTATTCGAATTTATTATCAACAAATGTATTCGGTTCATCTAATATTAAAAGGCGGGGTGAAGAAATTAATGCACGGCAAAGGAAAACCCTCTGCAACTGCCCTCCTGAAAGCTCTCCCACAGGTTTTTTATGCAAGTTGGCGATACCTGTCAGTTCGAGAAGGTTTGTAGCTCTTTCGCAGTCTTTTTTTGTAAATCGGTAATAGATTTTATTTTCCGACATAAGACCCGAAAGAACAACATCTTTTACTGTGATGGGGAACTTTTTATCAATCTGGTTCATCTGTGGCAGGTAGCCTATCAGAGTTTTTCCTTTAGCCACTTCGTGATACCCGATTTGCCCTGAATAAGGTTTTATTAATCCCATTATAAGCTTTACCAGAGTGGTTTTCCCACCTCCATTAGGTCCAATTACACCTATAAAATCGAAATCAAAAACCGAAAATGTAATGTTTTTCAGAGTGGCTTCGTTTTCATAACCCGTTGTAACGGATGAAATTTTAACAAGCTCCTGTTTCAAGGCAAAATTTTATTAATTTTTTTAAAAAAGTTCAGGATTTACTTTTATAATTTCCATTGTTTTTAAAAGCATATTCCTTTTTATTATTCAAAATTTATTTTCACTTGTTTCTGGCAACTTTTTCCACAAAAGCTGTCTTCATTTCCATTATCAATTTATTCATCATCTCAACCCAATTGGGTGATAATGCATCAACATAAATTATTTTACCATTTATTTCTGATGCTATCGAACGGGCATATTTATCATCGAATTCCTTTTGTATAAATATTGTATGGATGGAATCTTTAAGGGCAAGGTCAACCAGGCGTTTCAGATTGCTAGGAGCAGGTTCTTTCCCATCAGCCTCTATAGCATTCTGTATCAAATTATAATCTCTGGCAAAATACCCAAGAGCCGGATGGTAAATAATGAAATTACGATGTGTAAAACCAGCAAATTGCATTTCCGCATTTTTATCCATGTTATCTAGTTTCGAAATCAATAAATTGAAATTAGATGTAAAAATATTTTTTTTCTTCGGAAAGGTATTGCAAAGTGCTTGGTAAATCTGCTTGGAAAATATTTTTGCATTTTTAATCGAAAGCCAGATATGTGGATCGGCATTCGATGAATGCGAATGCCCTTGGTGTGTATGTTCATGAAGTTGGAGAAGACATAATCCTTTCGACAAGTCAATTATTTTAATGTCAGGATTTAGGGCTTTTGCGCTTTCATTCAGCGCTTTCTCGAAGTCGAAATGGCTTATTGAAAAATGGACGGAAGCGTCGGAAAGTTGCTGAATTTGTCCGGGAGTTGGTTCGAAATTTTCGGCACTTTGTCCGGGAGGAACAAGTACTTTTACTGTAAAATCGTTACCGGCAATGGCAGAAACAAAATACTTAAGTGGCTGGATACTTACCGAAAGTGAATGACTAACGCTAACATTTTTATAATGTTCAGGGTTATTGCATGCCATTATCAACGCAGCAATAACAATGAAAAGAAAGGTTTTCTCCTTCAATTTTCTCTAAGTTTGGCAAACAAAGGTATAAAAAGGATGCAAACTTCGTGCTAAAAAAGAAGAAATAGGTTTCGGAGGTTAGGGCAGGATAAACTTAAAACCGAGGCGGAAATCGAAACCAGTGAAATCGAGCGAAACTTTTTCATTGTTGTTGTACTGATTCCGGAAAACGTTGCCATCTTCATCGGTAATTTCGGGTATTTTAGCCCATCTTCCCATAAAAAAAGTTTCAATTTCGAAGATTCGCCAGGGGACATAGGTGAAGCCAAGTGTGGCGTTATATCCCGTTACATCACCTTTATAGTGATATGTCTCGTCGAAAGTGTTGGTTTGACCGTTGACGATTTCGTAACCTTTTCGTTTATATTCAAGTTCGCCCTCATATTTTCCGATTCCGGCTCCAAAAGTTACAAATGCACGTTTTTTATGTGCTCCAGGAGTAAACAGCAGGCTTGCCCCGATAGCCGAGTAGGTAGGATTGAAGCTGTAATTTGCCTTTAGATGTTGGTCGTAACCATATCCATACATATAAAAGTCAGTTTTGATTTCAAGCCCGGTTGCATAAAAATTTTCCTTCCAGGCTTCAATCTGAATGGCATTGGCAAACCTTCCAACGGCTTTAATCCGATAATCAACTCCAAAAATTATCGGAATTGCCTTATCGCTGCCATCGTAGCCATAGCTGTAAAACTTGTTAGTAAGGTTGTCCCAGAAGTCCTGGGTAAAGTCATTCAAATCTTTTGGAGCAAAAATGCTTATACCTCCCTGCACACCAACTCCTCCTCTTGCCGGAAAGGGAGTTTTATCCTGCGAAAAAATCAGGACAGGGAGGGAAATAAAAGCTATTAAAATAAAGCAGATGGGTTTCATTATTAGTTTCATATTGATTAGTTTTATGAATTGCTTTGCCGTTATCACTTAATCCCTTATAAAGAAAAGATAAGAGTTTTTAGATATCAAATATACAAAATTTAGAATTTGGCGCCAAACATAAAATTAACAGTTGACACGTCAACCATTTGTCCGTCGCCATTGAAATCGTTAAAATTAATTTTACCAATGTTAAATTGCAAAGAAATCATAAGGAATTTCCAACGATAGTTAAGTAACACTTCTTTATTGATTCTTCTGCCCCAGATATCCATATCATATTCTCCAAAATAATATGCTATTGTGGGTGTTAATCGAAAACCAAAATCGAGGTATTTTTTTTTATCAAGATTAAAAGTAACTATTGGACCAGCTTTCTGACCTAAAAATGAATAACAATTAATATCAGAGTTATCATCCCAACTTTCTAATTTTTTGCCAAAGAATAAATTATAAGAAATAAAAGTTGCATCTATTCCAAATCTGAGTTTATCGTTTAAAAACGCATCGCCGATGTAAAAATGTTTTCCAAACTCAAATGTATATCCCACAAAACTAACACCCGGAAATGTATTATCCCACACGCCTTGTCGTTGGGTAGTAGTAAATTTCCCAACAGGAATTGCAAAGCCTTCACGAACATAAAATCCGTTTTTTATCTGGGCATAGGAAAATGAAACGCTGACTGAAAGAAGGAAAAAAAGGAGACAGAGTAGTTTTTTCATTTTGAAGAAGGTTTAAAAAAATAATTACATTTAAGGAAGGAAAGATGTTTCTTCCACAACTTTCCTTTCGGGTTAGTAAATCATTCAAAATTAAATAAAATAATTAATCCAATCTAATTCTTGCAAACCATAAGGTTTTCCCTTTAGACCTGGACTGAGTACCAAATAATATTAATTTATTATCATTCACTTGCAAAAATGGGAGTGCAGGGCATAAGTAATAGAATTTCTTTTCCTGTTTATTAATTTGATAATTTGAAAATTCCGACATTAAATTTTTACCAAGGTCTATCTTTCCGAAGTTTGATGATATAATATCACAGTTAAACTTTGTACCGCCAACCTTGATTTTATGTAAAGGAGGTTGCTTAATCGGCTTATAGTCGTAAACAGATACTAAAGGATTCCAATTCCAATAAAGAGGCTGTAGAACAAACCAATAAATATTTTGAGGATTTTGGCCTACAAAAAGATATTGGTACGTTGACACATCGTTTCCTCCCATAAATCCTTTGGTATCAAAAATATATTGTCCTATCAATTTTCCTTCTTTATCAAACCCAAAGCCAAAACAATCTGAATATTTTATTTTCTTTTCCTTTCCTAATCCCACACCGCTATTATTCATATTACTTAATGTACCCATAGCATCAACATACCACGATTGCCCCACAACAAATAAATAGCCTGCCGAAGTAGTAGAATATTCAGAAATGAAGAATCGTTTTCCTTCGTAGGGTTTACTCTTTTTCTGTGAAGGTGGCATAGCAATTTTATTTGATAATTCGTCTATGGAAACAGAGTTGACATATACTAATTTGTGTTCAGCAATTTTCATAACCTGGAACCCATCAAATTTCTTTGTGTCTGAAAGTTCATTATAATATTCTTTATTTTTTTGTAAAGAAGCTCCAAGTAAATAAATCGAATTTGTCTTATCATCAATAATATAATCTTCAATGCTCCAAAACGAACATGGGGATGTAAATGAAATTTTATCAATAATGTTTAAATCGCAATCTACACGTAGATATGTAAAATTGGTTTTATTTGGATCTGATACTTTTGAACCTTCAGCCTTGGGCGCAAAAACAATAATAATATCATTTTGGAAATCATTAAATCGTCCTTCCGATTTTTTATCAACAAACCTAGGACATGCTATCTCTTGTGGATAATCGAATTTTATTTCAATATCTTTAATGATTTCAGCTTCTTGATTAAGCTTTAACAAATGGAATTTTTTTTCGTTGCTTAGCTTATCTTTTTTTTCATTTATACCACATAAAATGTAAGTATATTCTCCATGATCTTCCGACCACCAGTTTCGGTAATGAAAATATTTTTCGCCTTCTTCGTTACGTAATTTTATCTTATCCAAGATTTTCGTTCTTGAAGTATATCGTGCATGATCCCATTGGTAGGTATAAGTAGTCGCTTTCTTCTTTAACATCAAATCATCCTTTTCATCTACATATAAATTCTCAGTAGCGTATTCATCACCAAGATAATTCCACCACGAATATTTGGATTTGGCAGCAGAAATATCTAACTCATCATTTTCATTTTTAATAAAATTAAAATCTTTATCAAAAATGTAGTTTTCGAATTTAATAATATCAGACTTTTCTTTAGTGATGTAAGTAAAAGTAGATACACCGGTAGTGTCATTATAATAAATATTTGCAAGGTCGTTAATGTCGGCTTTGCCTGGTATCTGGTAAGTTTTTTCCAGTTCCAGTTCCTGGCACATGCTTCCTAAGGTAAATATACCTGAAAGCAAAATAGATGTTAATAGTTTTTTCATTTTTCAATTCTCCTTATTTTTTAGTTAATTGTTTTGTTTTAGCGGTTTGTATTTTGTATTTTGTATTTTCTATTTTCTGCCTCTTCCTGTTATTGTAAGATGTTCTTCTGCTGTAAATTTTTTCTTTGTTCTTCTCAAATTTTATAAATTTAAGAAGACCTAAACTATTTTCAAATTTTTCTACAATTATTTAGGGGAAAAGACATTGTTAACTGTTTGTATTATTTTTCTTTTCATTTTTTTATGCATAATATCGGCATATTTAAACCATACCATGAACCAAGGTCAATATGGTGATTATCAATATTATCATGAGCTAAATAGTGGATAGGCTTATTATGGTCAAACCTTGAAATATAAAAATGACGAGTGCCATTGTTATAGAAATGTTGACCGTTCCAAATCACTATAAATGAGTTTTCTTCTCCAAGTTGCCAATTTAGGTTATTAATAAATTGGTCAGGTGAGTTTGATTGACAATATGAAACTATGTCATTCCAATCGGCGATTCTATAATTGCTCCCAAATTCATTAACAACAGCTTGTTCTATATTATTTGTCTCCGTATAAAAGCATCTGGTTATTTTAAAATCAGAATTATTCGTTTGCAAAGTGCTTATATTTACTGCATAATCAGTAAATGTAATTGTTCCAGAACCCTCATAAAGTTCAGTTCCAAAAGTTACATTAGAAAGAAATCGGTCAGTGCTAAAATCATTCTTATTTATTAAATAATCTAAAAATGGCTTAAGATTGATAATCCGATTGGAAATATTTGGTGTAGATTTAGATACAAATGAATGAGTCCAATAAGGGTCAAGTCCATGAGGATATTCATATAGATCATAGTATTGCCCCCCAATTGGAACATTAGAATATGTTGGAATATTTGATGGTGGCGTGAAACCAGTATTGGCAAGTTCCCAAATCATTATCTCTGCTTTTATGTTTGATGAAGTTGGAGTTTGGGAATCAGTAACCCAGAGATCAAAAGACAAATTGTATTGATTGGTGGTTTGAGTCAATAGATTCAAATTCGCTGTATATGTTACTTGTATTTGGTCAATATTTGAAATCATTATGGGAAGAAGTGAAGTAGTAGAAGCATTATTATTATAAGGATTTCTACCGAAGAGGATTTCAGGATAAGATTTTATCCCCAACAATGCTAAACCGCCATCATGTGGCCATTGCCATTTCCAGCCAAAAATATTTCCATTATTAAAAATGCATTGGCAATAGAAAGTATTGGGTTTTGTTCCATTTTTATCGTAAATTCCCCACATATCGTTAATAAGTTTTAAAGAACAATTACCTGAAATTGATTTCATCTCATCATTTAGATTACATTTACTATTAGAGCCAACATTACAATCAGTGGAAGTCGTTTGAGTATCTGTTTCTTCTTTTTTATTGCAATTACAAATAATTACGAAAAAAAGTGATACTACAATAAACCATTTTATAATTGACATTTTTGACATCATTTTTTTAAGATTAATTTATAATAATTTTAAAGATATTACTTTATAAGTCAGCAAAAAGAAATAATTTTTTTAAAGTTTTTACTAATTCTTATAAACTTGCATCGGCTGAGCGTAATTTGCAATTCCGCTCGGAACGATAGAAAATTTGTAATTTTCTGTTTTCATTTGTTTTATAATGTTTGCTTTTTATTCTGCTGAATTACAAATTCCACTAAGCCGGTGTTTTATTTTTAGTTTCATATTGATTAGTTTATTTTTAATTCTACTGATTTAATATATTAAATTTTTTCAAATTATATTTAATAATAAAATAGGTGAATTACTTTTGTGGTAAATTCACAATAATGTTTGCATCTGTATTTGCTTGTTTTGTTATCCCAGACGGATCGCTTGCATAAGTCATAGTGTTTATGGGTACTATGTTATTATTATATATTTCAAATACTGTCCATAATGTACCTTCTGTATTTGTTGGCACATAAAAAGTTTGAACTAAATCGCTTCCCTTGTATATTCTAACCTGTGCATTAGAATTTGACATACTTAAACTATAAGTACTTCCTCTATTTGAATAATCATGTACACTAAAACGGTACATACCATTTTGCAAATTATAAATAGTAGTTGTTTCAGGTCCGAAAGAAGAAATATCATCAATATCTAAACTGGCATATAATTCATTATTATACCAAAATTCAAGATTTTGATAATATGTATGGAAGCGATAACTTTCATTAGTTGGTCCTGTTAGATGTGAATCCAAATCTGAAGGATATTCACCCCATGTTAATATAAACCGGTATTCGTCGGGATTGATTTGAGGGGTAATGGTTCCGTTTTGATTTCCCGTATTCTGACCACCAATACTTATTGCAGAAAAGTAGGATGTTACATAACCTGTTCCAGAACTTTCAATTGTATAATTACCTGCCTTAAGATTATTGAAATAATAATTTCCATAATAATCTGTTGTCGTTGTTTGTAAAACTTCTCCAGTTTGATTATTAATATTCTTTCGTACTTTTAGTGTAATATTTTCAATTGTAAATCCTGTAAATGCATTATATATTGTTCCTGAAATATTACCAATACCTGAGTAATTATTATCAATTTGCATTACTGGTTCGAGGTGGGTTGTACTATTTACTGCTACTGCAATATTATGATAAGATACAGGCATATACCCATTTAAAGAAAAATTCAAAACATAATTATCATAGACTGGGACTGTTAAATTAAATTCACCATTAGAGTTTGAATATGTTTCAGCTTGGTATAAATTATTTTTTTTAGCTTCTATTTTTACATTATTTAACGGATTACCTGTTATTGCATCTTTAATAATACCTGAAATTTGTCCCTCACTTTCACCAGAGGCTTGCAAGATGACATCCTTATATCCAATTACTGCTGGATAATAATAATCTACTATCTGTCTACCTAGAAATTGAACTTGAACGCCAACCCCTATTTCTGCACCTCCGTATAATGTCCACCATGGGTTTGAGTAAATATCTGCTTCTAATTCACCATATATACTTGCATCAACATAGGGTCCTGCCAATCCATATAAAAGCAAATTAAATTGTGGTCCGGCATATGCTTTAAAATCTGCTGTTAATGTTACATGTGGTGGGTCAACTTGAAACGTTTTCTGGAAATTGCTAATTTTAGTCCAGCTACCATTATTATATTCCAAACCTGCTTCTAAGGTGGCATTTTGTGTTATATTTGTTGATACTTCTATACTTACATTTGCTTTACCGCCGACATCAATTTCAAGTACAGGACATAAAACTACAGGTACCCATCCTATAAATATTGTTATTGGCTGGAAATTAAATGTTGCTAATGCTACTTCTTTTTCAATATCGAATAAATCTTTTCCACAACTTGCCTCAATTTCAATTATCTGCTCAGTTGTGTTTAAAAAACGTAACATTTCAAGATGGTTATTATTAATCTGCATTACAAATTGAAAGGAAGGATTAATGTCAATACTTCCATTTAATTTAATTTGATCATCATCTGTTTCTGTATTTCCATCATCATCATAAACCACTACATCATCTATTGCTAAATAAAATCCAGTTGTTGATTTGTTTTTTATAAATTTTGCTCCTTTTAATAGTTTTGGCTCTCCAGCTAAATCAGATAAAGTCAATGTCTTGGAAAAATCTATTGATGCTTTATCAAAAACTTCTTCTAAAGTTGAATTGGATGTAATCAATGTTACAGTATTTCCAACAACATTAACAGATCCTATTTTTTTTAAAAAACCATAAGGTGCCATAGTACAAGGACCACTAACAATAATATCTCCGGCTTTAAGTGATTTTAGGTCATTTGTAGCTTTATTAAATTGAATTATGCCAGCTGAATCAAATTTTGAAATATTTTTTAAACTATTATTCTCAATTTTTGATAAATATTTTGAATATTTGTATTCCTTTGGTGTACTTTCATCTTTTTTACATCCCGTAATTAATAATTGGATTAATGCAATTATAATAATTAAATTTTTTTTCATATTTTAAAACTCCTTTTAATTAAATTAATAGTTTATTGTCTGATTTTTTTTGTTATTAAATTTTATCCACTTCATAAACGTTTACCGGATTTATAAAATAAACACCTCTTTCATTTATTCGTTCTCTTGTATTTTATTTTTCTTTTACCACAACACCAAATACAAATCCTTTGCCATCGGATACGTAATTTTTTAATTTAAGATAATAATTATTAAACGAATATAAATATGATTTGCAGGCTGAAAATTTATTTGTTTGTGCATCGCTTGCAATTGTGCTTTCACTCATATCACCAGAAGCATTTTGTTTAATAATTTTTACATCTACATCGCTTATATTGTCACTTCCTGCAGCAAGTAGATAATAATCACCATTAGTAGCTACTTGATAATTAAACAATCCACTTTCTTCACTTTCTTCATAACATCCTCCAAACAAACAAAAGCTACCTGAAGGAAAAACATAGGAAGTATAATCTGAAAGTGTTTCAGCTAATAAAATACAACTTACTAATGCCTGAGCAAGTTTTTGAGTAGATTCTTTATTATGAGTTCCTCTTTTTAAAATTTGTAAAACACAAAATGATGCACCATTTGATCTGTAATTTTTTAAACGTATCAATTTTGTACCAGAAGTTGAAGGTTTAAAACTAACTATCGGAACATTATCTGTTTTGTTATCCTTTGTATAAACATAACCATAACCATCCTCAATAGAAATGTCCAAATCGTTAACATCTTCATCGGCTATACCAGAAATAATATAATCCTCATAACTATTGAAGTCGAAATAGAGAGAAATGCTTTCACCAGTGTTTAATAAAGCCCCATATAGTGAGCCAATACCGGCATATTCATATTCAGGATATAATTTTGCAACATATATACCTTTTAATAATGCCTGTGATAAATATTCAAATGAATTCTGTGCTGATGCACTCATTCTGATAATTAGTACTGAAACTAATATTCCTAAAAAAATAATTACTTTTTTCATATTTTTATTTTTTAATTATAAATTTTTTCAAATTCTCCATAATCTCCTTTGTATCCGCATTTTGGGCAGATAACTTTCACTTCATCAAAAGTCCCTTTTACAGCTTTAGCAAATAATTTAAAAGGACTTAATGGATTCAATTTTGTGCTTGCAGGATACTTTAATATTACTTCTTTCCCACATTTTGGACATTTTGCATAACCGGACATGATAGCCTCCTTAATTTAAGATTTAATTTTCCTGTTTTGTTTTATGAAATTTCATTCATTTATTAAGTGTTTATTAACTAAGTAATTCGTAATTGATTCCTGTAATTCGTAATTTTTAATTTGTAATTGATTTTGGTAATACACTTCATTTCACTGTTAAACTCTTTCATTTTACGGATAAACCCCTCCATTTCAAAGGCTGACTGCTTCATTTCACTGTTCAACCCTTTCGTTTAATAGATAGGCCTCTCCATTTCACAGGCAGACCGGTAGATTTCACAGGCGTACCTTTCTATTTCTTGAATGAACCACATCATCTACCTGACTAACCATATTATTTCAATAATAAACTACATCATTTCATTAGCAAACCGCTTCATTTTACTGGCAAACCACAGTTTTTCGGTTACAAACAGCTATTTCATGAAAATTATCCCTGTATTTCAATAATCAGTAATTTCATTTTATCATTGATTTGCTACATCTTACTTCTGTTTTGCTGTGTTTATAGCTTACACTCTTGTATTAATATATTTATTTCCCCAAATTGATATATCATACAAGAATTATTATTGTACACCATTTTAAAAATAAAAGAACGTGTATAAAAAATGCATATAAAATTAAGCTATAAAAATCGCATGTAAGAAAAAATCCAAGAGAAGGATGTTTTTATCCAATAGAATGCTCTTTTTATCCAACAGAAAATTTTTTAATAAAAATAATTCTGTTTATTTTTACAATCTTAAAAAATAATTATCATAAAATGAAATATAGAAATGTAGTATTATTTTTTATTGTAGGTATGCTTTATCAACAATTGAATGCGCAGGATCCTAACTTTTCGCAGTTTTATAATTGCCCAACCTATTATAACCCGGCATTTACGGGCTACAATGATTTCTTTTGTCTGGGAAAAGCATGGAAAACGGAATATTATAATACTTTTAGGACTAATTACCGGAAATTTAAATACGATATTGATGATAATGGATTCAGAACTGCAAATATTAGTTATGATATCGGCATTATTCCGAAAAATATGAGAAAGGAAAATTCAATAGGGGTTGGTATTATTACTTTAGATACCAAGGAAGGTTTCTATAATACTCAGTCAGTTGGAATATCCCTTGCAAGCGGAGTTCTTTTTTCTGAAGATAAAAAACTGAGGATAGGTTTGTTGGTAAATACCATTAAAAAATCAATAACTTCTTTGGATTTAACTTTTAGCAGCCAATTAGATGCCGTAATGGGAAAGGTGGACCCATATAATAGGTATACCGCTTCAACTGATATTGGGTGGTTTAAATATTACGATGTGTCCTTCGGTTCAGTTTTTACCTATGGGTTATGTCGAAACTCAAGTTATGGAGAGCCGGTAAACAACTGGATTTTCGGATTATCGGCACATCATATTTATAATAATGCTTCATATACTTTTAATAATAAAAATGAAAGAATTCCAAAGAGGTATATCGCCCAGATTAATTACAATAAATCAATTTGTACCGGGAATAAAATATATAAATACAACCGTCTTTCGCTGGCATCGGCTTTTGAGCATCAGGATAAGTTTAATACTTTGACTATAGGTGGAAATTATTATACTTATCCTGTTCTTTTCGGCTTTTGGGCAAGGAACATAATGGTTGATAAATCCGACCTTTCAGGAATTATTGAAGTTGGTTATGATTTATTTAAGCCCGATTTGCATAAATTGCTTATAAAATGTGTATTGGATTATGATTTTTGCATGTCAAACCGGCGTTATACTTATGGCGATTCTATAGAATTTACCATGATTATCAAGTATAATTATCTTTATGAGTAATTTATCTAATAAATTACATTTATGATGCCGGTATTTTTATAGCTATTGTTTGGTTTCGGAGCACCATTAACAAATTCCAGTTCAGTAATTATCCAGTAATAGGTTCCTTCCATTACTCTTTGATTTTTAAAAGTTCCATCCCAGCTTTCTGCCGGTTCAAAATTTTCTATTTTATCCGATTCCCACATTAAGTTATCCCATTTATCATAAATTTTAATATGATATTTTGTTAAGCCTATTCCTTTAGGGGTAAATACTCTGTCTTCTGGTATATCACTCGAAAACCACAAAGCGTTAGGAAGATATAACTTATAAAAAAATAAATCATAACTGATTAAGGTATCATCCGAACAGCCATATTCATTAAAACTTCTTAGGGTAATAATATGCGAACCCAGAGTTGTTATTTCAACTTGGGGATTTATCTCTGTTGATATTGAATCATTATCAAGATACCACACATAATCGGTAGCTTCACCCGATTGATTATATGTTTGCAGGTAAGCAGGTAATTTCGTTACATCGGTTTGGGCAGACTGAAAATCGAACATAAAACTGCTTTTTGGCGTAGGTAGCACCCTTATCTGTCGGTAAGCCGTGTCGGTGCAATTACTGCTTGCTTCAGAAACAAGAGTTATAATATAAACTCCAGGTTTATTATAAACGTGAAAAGGGTTTGCGCTATGAGGACTTCCGTCCCCAAAATCCCATAAATAGTATAAGGAAGTTGTATCGGGAATTAAACTTACAATATATGGAGCACAATCATCATTTATAGGGTTAATGAAAGCCGTAGGAGAATCTTTTACATAAATCTTTTTAATAAGAGAGTCAGAGCAATGCAATAATGATTCTCCTTTCAGTTTGATGTAAAATAATCCTGTAGTATCATATAAATGAGTGGGGTTGAAATCGGTAGAATAAGTGTTATCGCCAAAGTCCCATGTATATCCATAGAGATTATTTGAATAGTTTTCGATTTCAAGTCTTTCCTTTTTGCAGATACTATCCTGGTTTATGGTAAAATTAAACTCTGGAACATCATAGACATTGATATTTATTTGAGTAGAATCAACACTGCAGGTGTCTTTTGAGGCAATCCATAGATATGCATTGTATTGTCCTGAATGAGTATAAATAAATTCCGGATTTTGTAAGGTTGAACTGTTATTTCCGTCGCCAAATTTCCATAAGTAAAAATATGCTCCGAATGAAGCCTCAGAATTAAAATGTACTGTAAGTGGCGGACATCCTGAAGCATTATCAACATTAAGTATAGCTTTTGTTCTGTTTGGCAATACGAGGATAGAATCAATTATGCTATCCTTTCCACAATCATTCAATGCGGTTAATTTTACATAATAAGTTGTATCGCGATTTCCATAATAGTAAAAACAGTGTTTTACAATAGAATCATTCGTTGTTACAGGCATTGTTGTATCTCCCCAATTCCATGTATAATAATCGGGTAGTCCTATTGATTTATTCGAAAATTCTATACAGCGCGGAGAGCAAAGCCGAGTGTAACCCTGCTTAAATTTTGCTTTTGGTAAAGGGTGTATAACGAAATTATCGGAATAACTCAAAATGCCACATCGGTTTCGAAGGTTTACAGTTATAGTGTAAATAGTATCTGTATAATTACTTTGAACGAAATACAAAGTTGTATCTGTAAAACAGCTTTTGGAATAGGGTATAAAGGTATTATTTTGGCATAGCCACGAAAATTCTATGCTGTTGTCATACATTTTATGATCGAAATGTATGCTTACTTCTAATGTATCGCCACAATGGTTAGCCGGATTAAAATTCGAGAAGTTAAATTGGGGCTGTAGAGGTGCATCAATAACTACAATATTAAATGTGTCGCTATTATTGCAACCATAACGTGAAAATGCATTAATGATCACAGTATAAATTCCAGTAGAAGTATATGTATGGTTGGCGATGATATTAGGCGAATAGGTTGTATCAGTGTGTCCATCGCCAAAATTCCAATAACATTTATTTGTAAAATAAATGTTTAACAAATCGAAGCTTTTATTTATACTTACGCAAAATGTATCAGGCTGATGAACCAAAACAGGTAGTGGATCAACCTGGAAGATTAACTGATCCTGACTATCGCAAAAGGGATAGTTTATTGTATCCTTGCAATGTAATGTAAATAAATAATTGCCAGGTACGGTTGTAGTAAAATCGCCATTAACAGTATCATTAAAAATTATATCGGAACTGTTGCACGACCACCAATGCTGATTTGTTTGGCAGTTTCCTTCAATATGAAAATTTGTATTCTGAATACAATTTCCGGTATCCAATCCTGCATTGACAGAAGGCAGAGCAATTACTGTTACATAAAAACTACTGTCAACGGTACAATTCTGGATATTCCCATACATAAAATTAATTTTGAACAATCCGGCTTGGTTTGGAGTAAAATATCCATCATCAGTAATGGTACACGGAGTGGATAAATCGCAACTCCATCCGGTGTTTGCAAGTTGATGGTTTACTCTCGCCCTAAAATAAACTGGAGCTTGCGATAAACAAACAGATATATTTTGTGGAAACTCGGTTATTACTGGTCGGTTAATAATTTCAATAGAGTCAGCAAGTGTAAATATCCCACATTCATTATGAGCAGTAATAGTAATTCCAAATGTACCTGGATTGTTGTATATAATATTTCCGGGTATTTTATTTGAAGAAGATGAAGGCACTCCTCCTTCAAACTGCCATGAATAAGTATCTATGGTACCAAAGGCAGAATCGAAAATTGCTGTTGGCATATAATTATATGGTGTACAATTTGGACCTAGTGAATGAGAATAGGTAATATTGGGTTTGTCTTTAGCAATAATATTTATAAATATTGTACTGTCGGAACAGTTATTTTCAGCTTTCAATGATACTTTATAAATTCCTTTTGAAGTAAACCTGATTACAGGATTTATAGATGTTGAATCTGAATGTATAAATACAAAACCTGTATCGGGGATTATAGTCCATTTAAAAGTTAACTCTCCTCCGCTCGATTGATTTGTGAAGTTTACTTCAAAAGGAATGCAGCCCTGATTAGTATTTTGAGTGGCTTTTGCAACTGGTTCGGGGTCTATTTCTATTTTAAAAAAAGCAGTATCTTTTCCACAAAAATTATTGGCTATCAAAAATCCATCGAATGTTCCTGATGTGTTGAACGTTTGTGATGGAGGGCTGTAACCTGTATAAGTCAAACCATTACCAAGATCCCAGAAATATGTATCATTGGATGCACACCCTGGTCCAAAACCCGAATATGATAAATTATTATAATTAATTGGCTGACCGATACATCCTTTTAGTCCTGAGGTATCAACTCTGGCAATGGATTTCGACCAAATAATACTTGTCGTTCGTGTTGAGCTTCCGTTGCCACATGTATTAGCAATTGACATCACAACCGAAAAGTAATGACTTGGATTAGGACAGGATGAATTTATATAAGTATGTTCGATTAAGTTGTTGTACAATATAACACTATCGTGAGTCCAGTAAACCATGCTTGATCCATCGCCGAAATCAAAATCATAAGTTGTAGATGGCGAATTATCTGTATGTCCGCTAATGATAAACTGGTATGTCTCGGGTGCACATGTTGGTGAATAACTCCCATTAAGGTCAATCGCACCTTGGGGATAGGCTTCGTTGCCTACTATATATGTTGTCGTTCCCATGCATCCATTATCTCCCAAAGCAGAAAATACTAGGTTAAAAGCGCCAAGCTGGGTATAAGTATGCTGTAAATTAATAAATCCAATTACAAGCCCCGTGGCAAGAGGAGAGCCATCTCCCCAGTCAATAGTGTAGCTTCCCGATGTAATACAGAAATTATTTGGGGTTATATCGTTTACGGAGATTGTAAAATTTGGATTTGCAGGTGATGGAGGGGGATCATTATAGCAATTTTTAAACTCCGGAGAGCTCAAATTTTCGTGTAATTGTGGTTCGGGGCGTCTTTTAACCTGAACAACTTTTTGTACTGTATCCCCAAGAGGGTTGTTATGGGAAGTATCGTGCACAATTAATGTAACTGCATAGTTTTGGGTGCCACAACCGAAGACATTAAATATATGCTTAGGGTTTGCAATATGCGAATATCCATCGCTGAAACTCCAGTTGTAAACATATTTTGCAGGATTGCCTCCTGTTACTGTTGAAGTAAAACTTATGTTTGTACCCGAACAGGTATTATCGGGAGTAAATGTAAAATCTACCGATAATTGTGCTAAAAGGGGATATGTAATAAATATTAAGCTGACCACTAACAGTTGTTTTTTCATCAATAAATAAATTTAAAACATGTGACAGATACGCTAACGACATTTAATGAATTTATCCCGAAAATTAGGATATCGTTTCAGGGTATTGTAATTATTTTCTTAATATTTGAAGTTTAACTGTTTCCTTCATCAGATTATCAATCTCAAATAAGATTATATATTCACCATCAGCCAATTGTGGTAACGTGATGTTGGTATTGTTTTCAATATGATGATTTTTATAAAGTAAATTTCCATTCAAATCGTAGATATAAAAATGGCATGGCCATTTAATAAAATTTGGCAAAACAATATTTATTTCATTTTTTGCAGGATTTGGAAATATCTTTAATATTTTGCTGTTTTCAATAATTCCGACAGTTGATTTTCTCCAACCAATATCATAATTACTATATCCTGAGCTATATCCCGTGGTGTTTGAACCAGTATTGTTATCGGAAGCTCTTACCCAATAGTAATATTCTATACCTGGTAATGCTGTAGTGTCAGAATATTCTGTGTTTATTATCCATTCGTTAAACGATTTAGTTGAAGTTTCAGGATTGTTTTCTGTGTTTCTATATACCATATAATAATACCCAGGCAGTGTTTCATTCCAATAAATATTAACTGCTGTAGTATCTTCTCCATCTGAAGCATTTATACCGGTAGGAGCATCTATAAGGTTTTGAAAAATAAAACTTTTAATCTCAATTTCAATGTCATTATTATTTGCGGGAGGGTTTAAATAAAGCCAAAGATTTATTCTCGTATTTTCCCTGTTTGGAACAGGCATATACTCTCCGTAATATTTCCATGTATTGAATAAGTTATTTTCACCATCATAGCTATTGAAAAATACAGTGTCATTAGTCCATATAAATTCATGTATAGAATTTTCTGCCGAGCCAACATTTAAGCGGTAACGATTGCCGGTAACATCCCAAGGCTGTATTACATATTGAAAATTTGAATCTGCTTCATTTCCCCAGCGTGATGCCTCTAAATCAATTTCGGCGTAATAATTATTGTTTGCATAGTCATCCCAGGTAAATAATCCCAATACCGCATTCTTATCCAATGTGTCCAGGCGATTATTTATTGAAAATCTATATTTCCCGTAACCTAATGAAGTGTCGGCAATTACTTCAGAGCAATACCATAATCCATCATCAGGATGATGTGCAATTTTTAAATGTAAATGTTGTTCTTCATCTATAAAAATATCAGATGTGTCAGCAGAAAACAAATTTGGACCTGGTCCTATGGCACATCCTGCCGAATTATTTTTAACTGTCCATTGTAAACCTGAAAATTCTATTTTTCTTTTTCCTTGTTTACGAATTGTATTACAGTTAGGAAACTGGTATAGCTCATCGGGTAATTTATTCTGAAATGAAATCCCTGGAATCGTATAACTGTCAGGTACAATAAATGCTGTAAATCTGTCTGCATAAGCATCACATCCACCTGTTGTAACATTACAATACCATGAACTGTCGGGTAATATTATAGTGAGTGGCGAAGAACCATAAGGTTTTACCCACCACCAACCATCAAAATATAAATAAACAAGTATTCTTTGATCGCTTATAGTTGTATTGGAAATTTTCCCAGTGAGATATTCAGTGCTTTCCCATGCAGGAATATGATTAAATGAAACAGTTTGCGAAAATGAAACTTCTGATAACAATAAAATTGCAATAATTAATGAATGAAATTTTTTCATTTAGAGTAAATTATATTTAAGGATTGTTTGACTTATTTCAAACTGTAATTACAATTGTAGCATATAAATGTCGTATTTGGATTTACTGTATTGCATTCATGACAGTTTTAATTAATTAATTATTTATCAATGTTTTATATTAAATATTTTACTCTTCCCTTCTCTACTCAACTTTTATTTCGAGGCTCTCATCTTTTCTTATTTCAAATTCAATGGAATAAGGTTGAAAGCCAGAGATGATTACTTTGAAGATATAGTTGTCTGGTTCTTTTAGTTGAATGGTAAACTCCCCGTTGGCTTCAGATAATGTTTCAATAATTTAAAAATTGACTTTAAAAAGGTCAATAAAATTAATGAATGAAAATATTATGCAAAAAAAAATCCAAGAGAAGGATGTTTTTACCCAAGAGAATACCCTTTTTATCCAATAAATGGATATTTTTGACTTTAATAAAGATATGTTACCATTAAATATAAAGGCAAGATATCAGCTTAAACCATGCTATAGAGTATTAGGTTTTAATTGCATTTTTTATTTTCTGCACCTTCCGAATGCTTCCATAAATGATTTTCTGTATGTATCACCTAAAGGGATGGTATTTTTATCATTAAGATGGATATTCCCGTCTTTTGATAACCCTGTAACGAATTTCAGATTGACAAGAAATGAATGATGTACACGTAAGAAGCAATTTTTCATTAAAATTTTCTCATAATATTTCAAATGCTTTGAACTGGTAATACTTTTACCTTCAATGAAAATAAATAAAGTACAATATTCTTCTGCTTTGCAATATACAATATTTTGAAAGTCAATAACCTTATATTCACTGCCAGTGGAAATCATCAGTTTGTTGAAATTATTTAATTGATTTTCCTGGTGTTTCAGAAGTTCATGTATGTTGGTTTGCAAAATTGAATTTGCAAATTCTTTTCTTACCCTGTTCATTGCTTCTATTAACTCTTGTACCGATAATGGCTTCATTAAATAATGAACTGCATAGAAATGGAAGGCTTCAACAGCATATTGTTGAAATGCAGTCATAAAAATAACTTTGTAATTAAAATGGTTGATTTGCCTTAAAACGTCGAATCCTGTTCCATCGGGTAATTCAATGTCTAAAAATAAAAGTTGTGGCTGATGTATAGAAATGGCAACCAATGCTTTTTTAACACTGCCTGCTATGTTTACTATTTCCACATCGGGGCAATATTCTTCCAGGTAATTTCTCAAAATTTCCTGTGCGGGAATCTCATCTTCAATGATTATAGTCTTTATCATAATATTTAAATGTTTAATGATTAGTTTTTAATGCTTAATGGATTTCTTTAATCTTTCAAATGATTATTAAACTTCTTAACCTCTACTTAACGGGTATTTCAATAATTACCCTTGTCCCAGGATAGAATAATTCCGGATAACAATCATGATATTCAATTTTATATTTTGTTTTCTTCAGTGCATTGACTATTTCAAGGCGCTGTTCAATGTTTATCAATCCTTTTGAAGGTCGGTTTCTCTGTTCCTTACTTTTATTTTGCAGTGATTTTTTCATTCCTACACCATTATCTTCCACTATACATCGCATAGCGTCTTTGCTAAACTCATGGAAAGCAATTATAATCAGTCCTTTTTCTGCTTCAAGATTTCTTACCCCATGCCAGATAGCGTTTTCTATTATAGGTTGTACCATAGATGGCATTATTTCAAGAGTAGTACAATCGAGTTTTTCATCAATTGAGATTGTATAATCAAATTTGTCTGAGAAACGTAGATGCTCCAGTTGCAGATAGCTTTTTAACATGTCTATTTCATCCTGAAAAGGAATATATTCGAGCGATGAATGGTTTAAAAACGAACGAATAAGATTTGAAAATTCTACTATATATTTATTAGCCGACAATTTATCACTTGTAGAAATAAAATAATTGATCGAATTTAATGAGTTAAATACAAAGTGTGGATTCATCTGGCTTTGTAGTACTTCCAGTTTCAGTTGATCCTGTTTTCTTTTTTCTATCAGGCGGTTCTGCCGGAGTTGCATAAATATAATTATGCTGATTATACCGGATATAATCATAAAAACCAATAATTTGAATACAATTGTCTGGTAAAAATAGGCGGGTATATCTATTTGCAGCGAGGCATTCTTTTCCCAATTGCCGTTGGCATCGGTAGCCTGGAGACAGAACGTGTACCTGCCTGGCGGAAGACTGGCATAATTTACGATACGATTCCGGCTATCCGTACTAATCCATTCGTTTTTATATCCCTGAAGGCAGTAACGATAACGTATTTTTTCGGCATTCACAAAATCAACGCTGGCAAACGATATCTCAAAATTACCTTCCCCTTTTTGCAAATGGATTTCAGTGATTTCATAAATGGGTTGGTTAAAATAACGCTCACGTCCCGAAACTTTAAACCCGGTAAATAAGAGTGGCGTTTTATTGTTTTTTTCCTTTCTATCGAGGCTATCGGGATAAAAGCTTACAAAACCGCCCATTCCACCAAACAGCATTTCTCCTTCTTTCGTCTGGCAGGCTGCATCAGCATTAAATTCAACAATTTTTAAACCATCACTTTTGCTGAAATTCCGGAAAAGACCGGTGCGGGGATTAAACCGCGAAATACCGGTGTTGCTACTTATCCACAGATTGCCTTTTTTATCTTTCAGGATGTTGTAGGTTGTATTGTTGGCTAATCCGTCCTTGGTGGTATATATTTTTGATTGATGCGTCAGCTTATCAAAGCGACAGATTCCCCCGCCAAGCAACGCCAGCCATAAATCATGGTTATCACCTTCTACAATATATTCAATATTGTATCGCCCGGGAACACGATAGATTTGAATATCCTGTTTATTGTCTTTCCCTTTAAACAATAATTGACTTTTAGCCATTCCAACCCATTGATTCCCTTCTTCGTCGTTAAGCATGGAGTAAATTCCATTATCATTGATTTGCTTATAAAAATCTACGGTTAAGGTTAATGAATTAAAATGCAGGAATCCTTTATCTCCTCCTGCCCAGATATTCCCCTTTTTATCTAAATTTAATATTTTGAAACAAGATAAAAAATCATCCTTATTTTGGATATACGGGTATTTTTTCAAATGACACCGTTCAAATGTCTTACGGAAATAATCATAGCGAAAAAGAGCCCCATTAATATAGCCTATCCACAAACCACCATGATTATCCTCAATGAAAGTTCTGGCTTGTCCTCCCAATTGCACTAATTCATCAGGTAAAAAATTGCCCTTTTCGAAAGTTCCATCAGGATGTAAAGTTAAAAGATAATTATAATTATTTGTTCCCACCCAAATATCGCGGTTTTTATCTTTAAACAAGCCAAATACCGCAACTTCCTCTTTGGTTTGTGTTGGTGTAAGATAATGCCTGAAAAATTTCCCAGTGGTTATAATTTTATTTAATCCGGTACCCTCCTGTGAATTTATATATAAACTGCCAAACCAAATGCTGCCATTATTATCAATAAAATAGGTTTCCACATTTTGAGTCAGATTAGGATTGGGATGAAAGGTCTTACCAGTTTTAGGATTATAAACAAAAAGACCATCGGGGATTGACGACCAGATAATAGGATGTTTAAAACTGAATTCATTTCTTGGTATCTTTTTGTTATATCGGATAAAAGCATTATTCGCAGGCTTCAGAAGAAATAAGCCATTGTTGGACGTAACCCATACGCCATGCCTGCCATTATAAATGGAAAAGATATAAGAAATATTGAAAATCATTTTATCTTCTAAAAAGGGAAACATGTAAATTTTAATGGGTTGTACAATATTTTTTTCAAGATAAGCATTAGCAATTACCGTACACTTTACCACCTGATTTTTCTTTACTATCCATAAATTGTTCAGGTTATCAAACACTATCCTGTCATCCCAGGTGTTTAAACTTTTACCCTTTTCATCAACAAAAGAATAATGTATGAATCGCCGGCTGACATGATCAAATTTTTCAAATCCCCGGTTGCCCAATGCCCATAAATTTCCATAATTATCGGTTGAACAACTATAAATAGCATCAGAAACAATATAATTGGAGTCCTTAGGATTTTTTTTGCTATTATATCGTATAAAGCAATCCTTAGAACGTTCGTAGCGGCAAATAGTCTGTACTGCCCAAACCCAGACATTGTTGGCTTTATCAATACGTATCTCGTGTAAATCAATGTTCGACAGGCTTAGGCTATCGGCAGGATCATGATAATATGCCCGAAACTCATTACCATCGAAACGGCATAAACCATCCCAGGTTGAGAACCATAAAAACCCGTTTTTATCCTGTGCTATACAACGTACCTGATTATTGGGCAAACCATTTCCTACGGTATAGCTCCGGATATAGTAATCTTCATCCTGTGAGAAAGCTTGCAAACACAGGCTCTGAAAGAATAAATACAGAAATATTGAACAGGCATACTTCATGGAGTATGCAATTTAAATTCAGCTATAAAAATAATAATATTCCAAACACAAAAAGTATATAAATTTGAATAAAAAAATTCCCTTTTGTCATTTATCGCCCCGGTTGTATGTTTCTTGTTAACTTTGCCGAAATTTCATTAAAGGATGGAAAAATTAGTCGTTTTAACCGGTGCCGGTATCCTTGCCGAAAGCGGTATCAAGACCTTCCGCGACAGCGACAGTTTGTGAAAAAATTATCGGATTGAAGATGTGTGTACTCACCGCCTGACTTCATAATACCAAAGTAGTCATTGATTTTATAATATAAATATCCGTTTTAGCCAACGAACATAATTTTTTCGAGCGAAGCGGGCGCAGTCTTGACTTTTTTGGGGCAATGCCCTTCTTTTTTATCATTTGGGTAATATATCCGACAATCATTTAATTTTGCTATTGTTTTTTTTCGCATAAAGAATAACTATTTTTGCAAAAAATAATCAAGAGATGGATTTAAGTAAAATTCTTTCGGTAAGTGGGAAAGCCGGTTTGTATAAAATGGTAGCCCAAGCTAAAAATGGTGCAATAGTTGAGAGTCTTGCTGATAAAAAACGGATTCAGATATTCTCTGGCGACAATGCAAGTACTCTGGAAGAAATCAGTATTTATACCCTTAACGACGACTTGCCCCTGAAAGATGTGTTCAAAAAAATGTATGAAAACCTTAAATGCGGTAAAGCACTTGAAAGTAAAGCGGATGAAAAAAGCTTAAAATCTTTTTTTGAGGAAATTATTCCAGATTACGACAAAGATAGAGTGTATGTTTCCCATATCCGGAAAATATTGTCCTGGTACAATCTGTTACTCGAACATAATTTGCTTGAGTTTGAAGATGAGGATAGCAAGAAGGAAGAACCCATAGCGGAAAAACCCAAAGAATAATCGTTAAGTCCATCGTTACGATGGACTTTTTTTGTGTATTTTTGAAAGTAATTTTGAGTTATGGCTAAATACATACAAGACTTTAAGGTGCTGAATAAGGAAATGCTCAGCGGAGGCAACTTCCGGTTACTGCTACAACCGGATATTCCGCTACCAACCATCTTTCCAGGTCAGTTTGTAGAAGCAAAAGTGGAAGATTCTCCTTCTACTTTTCTGCGGAGACCTTTTTCTGTACACGATGTGGACTATAAAAACAACACCTTGTCTCTGCTGATAAAAAGTGTAGGCGCAGGAACCCGAAAATTATCTACTCTTGTACATGGCGATAATCTTAATCTGGTATTTCCTCTTGGTAAGGGATTTTCTATCCCTGAAAATAAAAAAGTTTTATTGGTAGGTGGTGGATGCGGAGTAGCTCCTTTGTTGTTCCTTGCACGCTCTCTTGCCGGCAACCACAACGAGTTGACGATAACAATAGGAGGGAAGACGGCTTCTGATGTTCCTTTGAAGGAAGAATACCAGAAATATGGAGAAGTTTATGTGGCTACGGAGGATGGGAGCCTCGGTTTTAAAGGTTTGGTAACCCATCATCCGGTATTTAATCCGGTTTCAAAGGACTTCACTGCTATTTACACCTGCGGACCGGAAGTGATGATGAGAGCAATGGCTAAAATAGCACGTGCCAGTAATCTCCCTTGCGAAGTATCCCTCGAAAATATGATGGCATGTGGTATTGGGGTTTGTCTTTGCTGTGTTGTGAAAACAAATATGGGAAATCAATGTGTATGTACCGAAGGCCCGGTATTTAATATTAATAATTTACAAGGATGGTAGATATTAAAGTTAATATTCATAAGCTTATGCTTTCCAACCCGGTGCTTACGGCTTCGGGTACTTTTGGAAATGGCTACGAGTTTGAAGATTTTTTTGATGTAAACCGCCTTGGCGGGATAGTGGTAAAGGCTACTACCGCCGAAGCTCGCCAGGGGAATGATTATCCACGTATGGCAGAAACGGCTTCGGGCATGCTGAATGCCGTTGGGCTGCAAAACAATGGCGTAGATTATTTTATCCAGGAAATATATCCTCGTATAAATCACTATACTACCAATGTTATTGTGAATGTGTCGGGTTCTACGGTGGAAAGTTACGTTGAAGTAGCAGAAAAGATCAATTCTCTGGAAAAGATACCGGCTATTGAACTGAATATTTCTTGTCCTAATGTGAAAGAAGGTGGGATGGCTTTCGGAACTAATTGTATTTCGGCTATGGAAGTTACTTCTGCCGTTCGTAAAGTGTATGATAAAACACTTATCGTGAAACTTTCGCCCAATGTTACGGATATTGCAGAGATAGCACTGGCGGTGGAAGAAGCCGGGGCGAATGCAGTGTCGCTCATCAATACTTTATTGGGAATGGCTATCAATGCCGAAACGCGCAAACCGGTTCTTTCTACCATCACCGGGGGACTTTCCGGTCCGGCTATTAAACCTGTTGCCCTGCGCATGGTTTGGCAAGTTGCCAAGGCGGTAAAAATTCCGGTGATAGGCATGGGAGGCATCACTAATGCTGCTGATGCCATCGAATTTTTGCTTGCCGGAGCTTCTGCAGTGCAGGTAGGTACCGCCAACTTTATTGATCCTTTGACAAGCATTAAAATTATTGATGGTATTGGGAAATATCTTAAACGAAATAATATTAAATCAGTTAGAGATATTATTGGAAATCTAAGTTATTAGTTGATGGATAAATTTAGTCTCGAAACGAAATATTATTTTTTCAATTCCTCCTCATCAAAATTGTTTTCATCAGCATCATAATTATAATACTGATTTTCGAGTTGCTCCATTTTTGTTGTCGAAGGGGGAGATGTTTGTTGTGCAATTTTTACAGTTGTAGGCTGCATTTCTGGATTAGGGGTATTTTCTGACTTTCCTGGTTTGGTTTTATCCATTTGGGTTTTAAATTGTGTATTCTCGCGGGTGGTTTCATATACAATTTCTTTCAGGTCTTTATTTTCCTGAATAACCATACGAAGCTCTTCATTAAGTTGTGCAACTTTATTTTCAAGTTGAGTTTTTTCAGCTTGGTATTTATCTGTTTTGGCTTTTAATTCAGCGATTTCCGATTGAAATGCCAATACTTTTTTCTGGATAAGTTCGGCTATTTGTGAAAAACCTGCCATACCTTTTTATTTATAAATTTTTAACTTCTGCCCTGCTTCTATCTGGTCGGCATCTTCTATATTATTATCTATCATTATTTTAGTATATTTTCCCTTGTCTCCATACACTTTTTCAGCTATTAATTGTAAGGATTCTCCTTTTCCTACCTCATAAAAATACAATCCTCTTGCATTTCCGCTGGTGAGTTTTCCACTGGAAACAGGTTTTACAGCAGGCGTTGGTTTTACATTTTCAGGTGCAGGAGCCGGATTATTTTCATTGTTTTTTTGGAGGTCAATTATTTTTAATAATAAAGCATCATTATTACTTTTTAATTTTTCAATTTGCTGCGATTGTTTTGTTAGTTGTTCATTTACAATAATATCTTTTTGGTTTTCTGCTGTTGTGTAAAAATAATATATATAAACACAACATGCTGAAGCTAAAATAAAAAGTATTGCAAATAATATAGTAAAAATATTTTTCCCTTGTTTATTTTCAGTAATGTTATCAATGAGTTGGAATATTTCAAGATCTGATTTACATTTTGGGCAAGTAGTTGCCCCTGTTTTTATTCCCGTGGTTTTACAAATTGGACAATCCATGGTCATTTATTAAAATAAGAATTAATATCTATAAATAATTTTTCAAAACGGGCAAGAGTTGTTTCGGAAAAGAAATCGGAGGTGTAACGTTCGGAGGCAAATTTTTGTGCTATTTGTAATGGATGTAATGGTTTTTCGAACATTTTAATAAGTTGATTATTTATGGATTCATTACTATTTTCATCCAATATTATGTTATCTTCACAATCAAGACTGTATATTTTAGAAAATTCACTGACTGAAAAAATATCTTCTATTCCTGCATTTTTGATTTTGCAATAGTTATCAAAAGTAAGTATAAAATCAGAAAGGAAGCCAGATAATTCACCTGTTTTTGTATTGTTTTTGTCCGCTTCGAGTTTGCTGGAATTAATTAAGCATAGGTAAGTGCTATGTTCGGAACGCAACAAAGAAATGAAAGCCAATAGTTTGCTTATACCGCCCACTGGTACTAGTTTAATCTTGTCATTTAATCCATTCCGGTGTAGCGATTGCAGAAGTTCCGACATCACTTCGAGGAAAATCATTGTTGCAATATCTTCTACGATACAATTTTTATCGTTGTTCAATAAACGGTTTGCCATTCCGAAACCGATAGCAGCTTTCAGGGGATAAAGTGTTTCTGTATTGGTTTCTCTTTCAATTTCCGAGATAAAACTGCCAGTTCCTTTGTCGCAAACGGTTCGCACCCTGTCAATTTCTTTGGGATTTATCATGAAGGGAGAATGGGTAGTATATATGATTTGGTATTTTTCGGAAAGGTCTTCGATAAAACGCAGCATATCAGCCTGGGCAGTAGAATGCAAATTTAAGCCGGGTTCATCCAGTAATAGGATATAGTTGGAATCATTTTTTTTCTGAATTCTGCTGAACCATACTATAAATGAGAAAAATGTGTTTAAGCCTTTACTCCTGTTTTTTAAAGGGAGAGTAACTTTTCTCCGGCTATTGCGGATACGGATATCGAGGATTTTATTTTTTTCGTTTACCTTGTTTTCAATTTCAAATTTTATCTCAAGATCGCGGTCGGTACTCCAGTATTTGAAAATTTCATTAGTTACAGTGTTCGCTGTTGTTTCTATATTAGCAAGATACGATTCGTAATCGTCGGAGGAAATCAGTTCATCAATGTTAATATTTGCTAATTCAAAGAAAGCTCTTGAAATTTTTAATGAATCATCGTCTAATTGTAAATTTTTTAAATCGTTGATATTGATACGAGAAGGTAAAGCATAAAATTCATCAAAATACCAGAATTTAGGAATAGCCGGCTTGAGATAATGTTTTGCAATATATCCTTTTATCTTATTTTCCCATTGGTAAGCTTTCAATACAACATTTTTATTGAGGTCATTCACAATTTGGTTGAGGATATCGTCAGATTTTTTTTCCTTCCAGAGTTCAATAAGATCGGTTGTAGTATTAACTTTTTCCAGTTGCGAACGAAGGCTTTCCGTAAGGTCGTACTTACTCAAAAAAGTCTCAAGAAATTTTTTTTCATTGGTTTTCAAATCAAACCAAATGGTTTTTCCATTAAAGGAAATTCCATAGGAAAAATAGTTATTGGTAAACACGCCTTTTCCCAAGTCACTTTCGATTTCTTTCATCAGCTTTGCATCAATTTCAAAAGTGCAGCGAATACATTCCTGGTCTGTTTCGGTGTTGATAAATTTACTAAGTTGATTTCTCGGGTAATCTGCAACAATGTTTAATTTAAATTTACTGTCTTTTTCAAAGTAATTCACTTTTGCCAATGCTTCCAAAAAAGCTGTTTTTCCGGATTCGTTTTTCCCAATAAGCAGCGTAACCCTATCATTAATTCGTATCTCCTGCTCTTCTGTAAAGCTTTTATATTTGAAGATGTTAACTTTTATTAGTTTAAGCATGGAAGGCTGTTTTTGTTCAATACTCTTTGAAGAAAATTCAAATAGATAATTAAAATTCAAATATACATAAATTGTTAAAGTAACAATACGTGCTGAAAAATGATTTTTGTTGCAATTTTTCGTTAATTTGCAACAAAAATAGGATATGAATTTGTTGTTATTAGGCTCTGGAGGAAGGGAACATGCACTGGCATGGAAACTTAGGCAAAGTAGAGGACTAAAGCGTTTGTTTGTTGCACCCGGTAATGCAGGTACCGGAACATTAGGTACTAATGTGGCACTTGCAATCAATAATTTTGAAGATGTAAAGCGTTTTGTGCTTGAAAATGATATTGATATGGTAGTTGTTGGTCCCGAAGAGCCTTTGGTAAATGGTATTCACGACTTTTTTTTGAACGACAACCTGTTGCACAATGTTTCTGTAATCGGACCCTGTAGCCATGGAGCCTTGCTGGAAGGAAGCAAGGCATTTGCAAAAGATTTTATGGAAAGACACTCCATTCCTACTGCCGCTTATAAAACATTTTCCGTTGCTGATTTAGAGGGTGCTATCCAATTTTTACAATCTTTGCAACCACCTTTTGTTTTAAAAGCCGATGGGCTGGCGGCAGGCAAGGGAGTACTAATTTGCAATGATATACAAACAGCCGAAGAAGAACTCATTGCAATGTTGCAAGCGAAAAAATTTGGCAGGGCTTCTGAAAAAGTTGTTATCGAACAATTTTTGCAAGGAATTGAATTGTCTGTTTTTGTAATTACCGATGGCAATTCCTACAAAATATTACCCGAGGCAAAAGATTACAAAAGAGTAGGTAACAACGATACAGGACCGAATACCGGAGGTATGGGAGCTGTGTCGCCTGTAATCTTTGCAACAGAAGAATTCATGCAAAAAGTTGAAGAACGCATTGTTAAGCCTACTATAGAAGGATTGAAAAAGGAAAACATATCTTATAAAGGGTTTATCTTTTTTGGGCTTATAAAAGTGGGTAATGATCCCTATGTTATCGAATACAATTGCCGGTTGGGAGATCCCGAATCCGAAGTAATTCTGCCTCGTTTACAAAACGATCTTCTCGAACTGTTTATGGCTGTTGCTGATCAGCATTTGGATACTATAACAATAAATATTGATTCTCAATATGCTGCGGCTGTAATGCTCGTTTCGGGAGGATATCCGGGAGAATACCTCAAAGGGAAAAATGTGAAAAACTTACATTTATGCGATGGCAGTTTGATTTTTCATGCAGGTACTGCCTGCAAAGAAAATACAAATGAAGTAATAACTTCCGGAGGCAGGGTTTTTTCCATTACTTCTACTGCAACAACCTTACAAAAAGCATTAGAAATTTCATATACAAATGCAAAAAAAATTAGTTTTGAAGGAAAGTATTTCAGAAATGATATTGGTTATGATTTATTAAAAATGGGAAAGTGATAAATATATTTAAAGCTTCATATCCTTTTCAGTTAACTTGCATTATATTGGCTGCCCTTGTTTTGTGGAGTAAATCTTTTTTAGGCAGTCCACCACCTCTCAGTGCTATTGGAACGGAAACCTTATATTGTTATTTAATAACTAATTTACAACATTTTCCTGCATTGATGAGCATTTTTGCATTTTTGCTACTTATATTTGAAGCACTGTTTTTTAACTTAGTTTTACACGAAAATAATCTCATTTCAAAAGGTACATTTTTACCTGCTTTTCTTTATATTTTGCTTATGAGCAATACCGTAAATATGCTCACCATACATCCTGTTCTTTTTGCTAATTTTTTTCTTATTCTTTCTTTGCAGAAATTTTTTAAATGTTATGGGAAAGAAGATTCATTAACTGAGTTTTTTGGTATTTCTTTTTATATTTCTATCGGGTCGTTTTTTTATTTTTCCATGATATATATATATTTATTTATTTTAATGGGATTAATTTTATATCGTATATTGGGATGGAGAGAATGGTTTATTTCTTTCCTTGGTCTCCTAATGCCTTATTTTTTCTATTTTATATACAGATTCTTAACAAATAAAATTCCAATAATTCCGGATATATACACTTATTATATACAAAATATAAAATTATTTAGTTTACACTTTAAATTAATAGATATTCTATTTTATTCATTTTTGTTGTTATTAATTATTATTGCTGTCCCACGTTCGATTCTTGAAATTAGTGATAAAGTTGTTGCTGCTCGTAAAAAAAATTATCTGCTAATTTATTTAATATTTTTTTCTGTTATATTAATTCCTTTTTCAACCATTTCTTTTGATATACATTGGGGAATGATTTACTTACCCTTTTCTGCAATTTTGGGTATTTCTTTATTTTCTCACAAAAGAAAAAAAATGTCTTCTTTTTTACTTCTATTTTTATCTCTTAGCATTTTTTATAAATTATTTTTTGTCTAAATGTTACTTGCCAGGTATTCAGAATTTCCCAATGAGGCAGGATGCGACGAGGCTGGAAGAGGGTGTCTTGCAGGTCCGGTATTTGCTGCTGCGGTTATATTTCCTGATGATTATTGTAACAATGAGTTGAACGATTCAAAAAAATTGGGTGCATTGAAAAGGAATAAGTTGAGGAAAATTATTGAACATGATGCTTTAGCATGGAGTGTAGCTAGTGTTGATGCTGAAGAAATTGATGTTCTGAATATTTTAAATGCTTCCTTTTTGGCTATGCACAAAGCGATTGAACAACTTTTAGTTATACCTTCTTTTTTGCTCATTGACGGAAACCGGTTTTTAGCTTATAAAAACATTTCCTGTAAGTGTATCATTCATGGTGATGCTTTGTATCAATCAATTGCGGCAGCTTCTATCCTTGCAAAATCGTACAGGGATGAATATATGGATTTGATAAATGGCGAATTTCCGTATTATGGCTGGATTAAAAACAAAGGATACCCCACCAAAGAGCACCATCTGGCAATTGCCCGCTATGGATTATCTCCATACCACAGAAAGAGTTTCAATATGAATCCGCAACTCAAGATCAATTTTTAATAACTTATTGTTTTAAAAGCATGTTCTCGTAAGGAAGCCGGTTAAGGATTGACCTGCCCAAAGTAACTTCATCAATGTATTCAAGTTCGTCGCCAATGGCAACCCCCCGGGCAAGAGCGGAAATAAATACCTGGTTTTCATTACATCGTTTATAAATGTAAAAGTGGGTTGTTTCACCCTCTATTGTAGTGGGAAGTGCCATTATCAGTTCACGGATAGTACCTGTTTTGATTCGTTGCACCAATTCTTCTATATTTAGGTTATTAGGTCCAATGCCCTCCATCGGAGAAATTACTCCTCCCAGAATGTGATAAACACCTCTGTACTGTGAAGTGTTTTCAATTGCCATTACGTCTCTAATGCTCTCCACCACGCAAATTGTTGAATGATCGCGTGTTACATCGGAGCAAATATTGCAAATATCTGTATCTGAGATATTATAACAATACTTGCAGTAATTAATTTCTTTTCTTAACCGTAATATTGCATTGCCAAGTGCATCTGCATAATGTTCTTCCTGTCGGAGAAGATGCAAAGCAAGGCGGAGTGCTGTACGTTTTCCTATACCCGGCATTTTCGACAATTCATTTACTGCATTCTCAAGGAGTTTGGAAGGATAGGCATTCACGGCTTTTATTGTTTTTTTGAATTTATAATTTCCATGTTCGGGGAATACATTTTTACAGCAAAACTATTATTAGTTTTGTGCCTTCAAAATTACTTAAAATACAACTTGCATGAAAATATTGTTTTGTTTACTAGGATTGCTCATCTCCACCTTTACTTTTTCTCAGAAATTGAGTGATGAAAAAATAAATGTTACTGATACAAAAGGTAGAAAACAAGGCTATTGGAAAAAAATAGATGAAACCGGCAACTTGAAATACCAAGGACAATTTAAAAACAATATTCCAATTGGCGAATTTAGGTATTATTATCCCAAAGATATTTTAAAAACGTTTTTAGTTTATTCTGATAATGGTAAAGTATCCCGCACTACTACTTATCATAGAAATGGAAAGGTTATGGCTGTGGGTAAATATGTAAAAGAAAAGAAAGATAGTATCTGGACTTTTTTTGATGAAACGGGCTGCATGATTTCAAAAGAGCTGTACAGGCTTGGACTAAAAGAAGGTGTTCATTTAAATTATTATCAGGACGGAAAAGTTTCTGAAAAAACTACTTGGAAAAATGACATAAAACAAGGGGAATGGGTACAATATTTTCCTGATGGAAACATAAAAGTTTCCGCAAATTATTCTAATAACTTTTTAAATGGCAAAGCTGTTTTTTATTTTCCTGATGGAAAAACAATGGTTAGCGGAGAATACCATAAAGGAAATCGTGAAAATGAATGGCTATATTATTCTGATACAGGTTTAATTGAAAAAAAAGAAATATATAAAAACGGATTCCTGATAAAGGAAATTAAAATGGAAAAAGATTCTAATGCAATAATTGACTAATTATTTTTGCTGCTATTCATTATTCTTTATTTTTGGTTTTTATTATTAATCGCAGGGATTGATCATAGGTAATATAGTTCCAGAACCAGTTAATAAAAATCAACAACCGGTTTTTGACACCTACAATAGCCATAAGATGTACGAACATCCATATAAACCACGCTAATAATCCTTGCGACCGGAATTTACCTATTTCCACAACTGCTAAATTTCTGCCAATAGTTGCCATAGAACCGAAATCATGGTAAACAAATGGTATCAATGATTTGTTGGCAATAAGATTTTCCAGGTTTTTGGCAAGAAGCCTTGCCTGTTGTATAGCTACCTGAGCTACCTGCGGGTGTCCATTTGGAAACTCTGGTGTTTGCATGAGTGCAATATCACCGATTGCAAAAATTGTTTCATAGGTATTTATTCTGTTAAATGAATCAACCCGCAAGCGATTTCCTTTTCCATATGCCGTAGATGAAAGTCCGGGAAGCGTATTGCCGGTGATTCCTGCAGTCCAAATTAGAGTAGATGATTGAATTTCAACGTTATTATTAATAAACACTGTTTTTCCGTCGTAATTATTAACTGTTGCATCGGTAATAATTTTAACACCTGTTTTTTTAAGGAATTGTTTCGTCTTTTCTGACGAAATAACCGACATATTACCTAATATTTTTGAGGAGGCTTCGAGTAAATATATATTTATAGTATTGTTATTAAGCTCTTTAAAATCTTTTGGAATTACATATTTTTTCATTTCAGCAAGGGAACCCGCTATTTCGACACCTGTAGGTCCGCCACCTACCACGCAAATGGTAAGCAATCGTTGCTTTTCTTCTTCGTTTTGGCAACTCACGGCATCTTCAAAATTCTGTAAAATCTTATTTCTTAAATATAATGCCTCTGAAACCGATTTCATTGGAATCGCTTTTGTGCGTAAAGCATCCATTCCAAAGTAAGAAGTGTCTGCACCGCTTGCAATTACAAGATAATCATACCATATGGTTCCCAATGCGGAGAAAACGGTTTTTTGCTGCGGATCAATTTTGGTTACCTCTGTTATTCTGATAAATACATTATTATAATTCTGAAAGATTTTTCGCAGAGGGAATGAAATGGTGCTAGGCTCAATACCGGAAGCCGCCACTTGATAAAATAAAGGCTGAAACTGATGGTAATTATTTTTATCAATAATAATAACCTGAAAATATTTTTTATTAAGGTTTCTCGCTAATTTTAAGCCTGCAAATCCGCAGCCAATTATTACGATACGTTTTTTAAAAGTGGGAGGTATATTAACGTCCATCGTGGTTAATCATTTGAATTAGTGAAGATAAAGTGTTAACAACATGTGTACCTGACGAATGAAGTTTTTTTGCCGATTGATGTCCATAGGACACTAGAATACTTTTTATTCCTACAACTCTGGCAACTTCAAAATCATGTAAGGTATCGCCAATTAAACAAACTTCTTTGGGATTGGTTTGTAAAATTTTCAACAAATAATGCGCGTTTGCAGTTTTGCTTTCGGCATAATGATTTGTAATACCCAAAGTGTAAGAAAAATATTGCCGAATATTAAAATTATCAATGGAGGAATTGAGCTTTTCCTGGTGCATGGCAGAAAGTATTACCTGATTTAACCCAGCATTATGAAAATGGCAAAGTAACTTTTCTGCCTGGTCAGCAAGGCGGCATTGGGGTAAACCGGCAAGATAAAGTTCAATAAACTCAATAGCAACATCTTCCCATTTTTCTTTTGTAAAATTGTACCCGATTTTCTCGTAATAATCTCTTACCGGAAAGGTAAATACTTCTTTGTATTTTTTGAGAGAAAGAAGCGGGAGATTCCTTTTTCTTAGCATAGTATTCATGGATTGAATGCAGATACTTACGTCATTAAGCAAAGTCCCGTTCCAGTCCCAAATGAGAGTCGAAATGCCCATTTAATGTATATGTTTGTTTGTCAGAAGTATATTACGCCGTCCTAATTTTTTTCAAAAATAGGGAAATCTCTGTCCCGGAAAAAACATTGTTATTATCTTTGTCGGCATGAATATTAAATAATTTTATAAAAATGATACAACGCATTCAAACTGTTTATTTGGCTTTGGCAAGTATAGCTTTAATTATTTTGTTTTTTGTTCCCATAGCTTTTTTCGGAGGAACATTACAAAGTATTGTTAATCTTGAATTTTATATTTATCAGCTCAAAGATTTGGTGCCGGGAGCAACGCCATTATTCCCTTCATGGTTTGCACAACCATTGGCACTACTTGTGGGCATAATAATTCTTGTTAATTTAAAAAGTATATTTCTTTATAAGAACAGAACTAAGCAAATATCACACGTCAAAGTAAATATTTTTCTTACAATGTTACTTATTGTGGCAATTTTATTTGTGTATATTAATCTAATTGAACGCAAAGCAGGAGTAAAACCCGATTATCATGGTGCTTTAGGTATATATTTGCCGATCAGTGCATTAATATTAATTGTTTTGGCATACCGCTCGATTATGCGCGACGAAAAACTGGTGCGTTCTGCCGATAGGTTAAGATAGAATAGTGTTATCTTATTAAAAGTAATATTAAATTATTTTATATGCCTTCTGTTTAAATCTAAATAGCTAAATGCTAATAGAATTAAAGATAAGATAAAATACAAAACTCGTAGCGAAGTAAAAATACTTTCCTCTGCTATTTTTTTCCCGGGTTTAAATTGAAAAATTGAGGAAAATGGATATGTAAATGGGTCATATTCAAATACGTATTTAAACAACTTGGGATCGCTGATTAGCCGTGTTATCCCTAAAACCATAAGGATTCCTATAGGTAGAATTATTAAAATTATCCCTATTGCAATTGGTAATACCAGATTCTTCAACCGGAATGAAAGCCAGTGTTGAAAGACAACAATTAAAAAGCATGATAAATATGTACGAGTAAAAATTGTTAAAAAATGTTGAAAAGGAAGGCTGTTAAGTTTAAATGGTAAGCGGGATGATACAAAGTTTAAAATAAAGCCAGCTAAATATGCAAGAAGAATAAATAGAATAAATGTTATGAATAATAAAATAAATATTATTGAAATTTTACCAATAAACAAATTAAACCTACTGATTGGCTGAGCATAAATATGTTTTAGTGTGTTGGATTTATGCTCGTTGAAACAAATATAGCCTGTAATTAAAACAATATAAAAAGGAATAAAAAAAGATGCTGTATCATTTAAGTGCTTACAAAATGTAAGCCATGGATTATCTGGCAAATTGTTATCCCCGTATAAAAAAAGAGATATTAAAAATACCGTTCCTAATGGGTAGATCAGGGTAAGCCAAAGAACTACAGAACGTTTTATTTTGAGAAATTCGGTTTGTAAAACTCGGAGATACATAAAAATCTAATCAATATTTAAGTAATGTAAAAAAGAATCTTCAAGAGAGTTTGCAATAGGCTGTACAGAATAAACAGGAATATGATGTGTTGTTATGATTTCCAGTGCATTGGCTATGTCTTGCTTTGAATTGTATTGTAAAATTAAAAAATTATTGTCATTTTTTACAATAAATTTATTTTGCAATAGATTAAATGCTGATTGTATTTCAGAAGTCTCTATTATAACCTGTTGAACTTTATTCCTTTGCTTGATTAGAGTATCCATTGAGCCATGGAATACAATTTTTCCATTATTGATAATTCCAATATGAGAACAAATTCTTTCGATTTCACTTAAAATATGGCTGGAAATAAATATAGTAGTGCCATATATTTTATTTAAGTCAAAAAGAAGATTCCTGATTTCAATGATTCCTTTAGGATCGAGTCCATTAATAGGTTCATCAAGAATAAGTAATTCTGGTTGTGAAAGTAAAGCAGAAGCCAGACTTAACCGTTGCTTCATGCCAGTTGAGAACTGCCGTATTTTGCGGGATGCATCATTTGTAAGATTAACGGAATCGAGAACGTTATTTATTCTTTTGTAATCAATGTTTCGCAACAAGCAAGTGATTTTCAGATTTTCAATTGCGGTAAGATGATCATACAGAGAAGGAACTTCAACAATAGCAGAAGCATTACTTAAAATTTCTATTCTATGTTTATTTATATCTTTTCCAAACACAAAAATGCTATTATCTTTTATTCTTAATAAACCCATAATTGTTTTAATTGTAGTTGTTTTACCAGCTCCGTTGGGTCCTAAAAAACCAAAAATACTGTTGTAAGGGACCTGCAACGAAACATTTTGTAAAACAGGATGTTTCCCAAAATTAAAATTTAGGTTATTAATTTGAATAATATGTGGACTATTCATAATATTTAGATATAAACAATTACTGGTTAGCACCGAGAGGAAGGGTAAAAAAGAAAGTGCTCCCTTTGTCAACTTTACTTTTTACCCATATTTTGCCCGAATTACGTTCGACAAACTCTTTACATAGTATTAATCCTATTCCTGTCCCGGTTTCTCCCTGAGTGCCTATTGTTTTAACATCTTCGTCTATGCGAAACAATAAAGGCAAAACTTTTTCAGGAATACCCATGCCATTATCGCTGATTGCTACTTCAGTATCATTTGCATTTAACTTTGCTGAAATAATAATTTCACCACCGATATTGGTAAATTTTATCGCATTAGAAATTAGGTTTCTTATTATTGTAGAAGCCATATTTTTGTCCGAGTATACTAAAAAGTTTTGTGTAACATTGTTAATAAGATTGATATTCTTATTATGAGCAGAAAGAAAATGAATTTGTATAATTTCATTAATTAAATTTTTTAAATTAATTGTTTCCGGCTTAAATTCTGTTCTATTTGTTTGAATTCTTGCCCATTCGAGTAAATTTTCCAGTAAACGGAACGCTCCGTATGAAGATTGAAAAATATTTTTTGCAAAGTCTCTTTTTTCTTCATCTGTATAATCGTCATATGAGATATTTAATAGCTCAGAAAATCCCATTATACTATTAAAAGGACTTTTTAAATCGTGAGCAATTATTGAAAAAAATTTATCTTTTTCATTATTTATCTGTTTTAACACTTCAGCATTTTTTTCAATTTCAGCATTTTTTCTACTTATTTCTTCATTTAGTAATGTTAACAAATTATTTTTTTTACGAATTCTATATCTATTAAAAAGTACATAAAAAATAGCAATAAATAATAAAAATGTTATTATTATGATCATTATAAATTTTGTTTTTTCATATTTTATTATTTTACTTTGAATAATTTTATCCTGCTTTAAAATATGGTTTTCTCTTTCTTTTTTTTCTATTTCATAATTCGATTTTAGTGCTTGAAATTCATTTGAACTTCTTTCAACACCTATGGTATCTTTGTATGCATTAGTCAGTTGGTTATAATAATATGCTTTTTCAAATCTTCTTTTTTGTTTATAAGCTATGCTTAGTAAATGTGTTGAACCTTGAAGATATACTCTTATATTGGCTTTGTAAGCTCTTTCATAAGCTTCTTTTCCATATTTTTCAACCAGGTTCCATTGTTTTAAATCATTATATAAATAACCAATATTAATAAGAACATTGGTTGTATTTAAGCTATTTATTAATTTGCTTTTTTCTATTGCTTCTAATAAAAGTTGTTCGGCTTTTGTAAAATTTTTCCTATTTAGTTCAATACATCCAATAATATTCAAGTTGCTGGATATTAGTTCATAATTATTAATTTTTCTACTTATTTTTAAAGATATATTACTATAAAAAAGTGCTTTATCATGATTTATTAGTTCGTAATATGTGGAAGCCAGACGATTTGTAATATTTGCAAATATAGTATCATTCTTATATATATTATTAATTATTAATGCCTTATTTAGTAAGTTTATTGAAGATTTGTATTGCGTTATTGCCCTGTAAAATTCTCCGAGTAGGATATAGCAATTTAATAAACTACTGGTATCATTATATTTTTCTAATATTTTTAAAGCATTGATTAATGGTATGGAAGAGTAAATATAATTTCCAAGTTTTGTATTGATTTTGCCAATTAACATATAAGCATATGCTTTGCTTAATGGGTTTCCTAACCAATGAAATAATTTTTCTGCTCTTTGTGCATAATTTAACGAAAATGTAAGGCTGGAATCCATTGACCCCTCACTGATTTTTAAATAACGATTGGCTATTGTATTTAGTTCTTCTTTATTTTTATCAATATTTTTTCCATAGCAATAGTTTAAAGTATTAAATATAAGCAATATACTTAATAGTACCTTTTTAGTGGACATGCTAAAAATGTTTTTTAAAATCTGATTTAAATATACACATTTTTTAATAATCTATATTTGCATCTATGAATTTATTTGAAAATTGGAACGAATGTTTAATGTGCCCTAGAAAATGTAGGGTAAATCGTACAAACACCAAATCGGCAAATGGTTATTGTGCATGCGGAGATAAGCTGACGATTGCCAGCATCTGTATTCATAAAGGCGAAGAACCTGTTATTAGTGGCGCAACTGGGATATGTAATGTTTTTTTTGCGCATTGTAATTTGCAATGCGTATATTGTCAAAATTATCAAATTAGTAACAATTCAATTCCGGCAGAATCGTGGGAGATGGATTGGGAAGTTGCTATGCAAACAATTATCGGATTTCTGAATGCGGGTTGTCATGCTTTGGGTTTTGTGTCTCCTTCGCATTGTATCCCTCAGATGCTTAAAATGATAAATGAACTGCACTTAAGAAACAAAAAACCAATAATTGTTTATAATTCAAATGGCTATGATGAAGTTGACTCTTTAAAACTATTGGAAGGAATTGTGGATATTTATCTTCCTGATTATAAGTATGCCCAGGCAAACCTTGCATCAAGCTTGAGTGGTGCCAAAAATTATCCGGAAAAAGTGTTGTCTGCTTTGCAGGAAATGTATCGCCAGAAAGGATCTTCATTGATTTGTGATGAAGAAAACAATGCCATTTCCGGGCTCATTATAAGACATTTGATTTTGCCGGGTTTTATCGAAAACAGTATGGATGTACTGCATTCGATTGCTGAAAATATATCAGCATCTGTTGCAATTTCTCTTATGGCACAGTACTTTCCAGTTAAGAAAAATATTGAATTTCCTTCGTTAAACCGTACGTTGACGCTGGATGAGTACAACAGGGTTAAAAATGAAATGGAATTGCTGGGTTTTTATAAAGGATGGGTACAGGAGTTAAAAAGCAATGCAAATTATCTCCCTGATTTTAATTTTGTTAACCCATTTGAAAAATAAATGTTTAATAATTAAGCTTTTGAATGAATAATTCATATAAACAAGCATTTATCGAAGTATTGCAATTAGGAAGCGAAAGAGCTGTTGCAGACATGGTAGTTGATAAGGTAGAAAGAGATTCCGAAAAATTTGCTGCCGTACTTGCATTGTGCTTTTCGGAAAAATATCCGATTTCTATGCGGGCTGCAAGAGTTGTACAGTTGTGTTGTTCAAAATATCCGAAATTGTTAGTTCCACATTACGAGAATGTTATTTTGCTACTTGCTCAAACGAAAGTTAGCGGAGTTAAAAGGAATTTTTTAAAAATCTTTGATGAATATTCCGAACTAAAAAATATTCCGAACCCGGGAGTTTTGTTAAATTTATGTTTCGACTGGTTAAATAACCCGAGTGAAGATATAGCAATAAGAGTTTTTGCAATGGGGGTTTTGTACAAATTTGCAAAATCAGAACCCGACCTAACAAACGAATTATCGCTGGTTATTCAAAACCAACTAGAATATGAAACTTCACCAGGTTTTATTAATAAGGCTGGGAAAATTTTGAAAAAACTCGGAACAGGTCAGTAACCATATTTCGATTTCCATAAAAAGTGCAACCGGTTACGTAATTCTGCTTCTTTTGCGTTGTTTGAAGGAATATAAAATGCTGTTCCTGTTAGCTTGTCGGGAAGAAATTCCATGTTTACAAAATTGTTTTTGTAATGGTGGGCATATTTATAATCATTTCCATACCCGATATCTTTCATCAAACGGGTTGGAGCATTTCTTAGGTGAAGCGGTACGGGAAGATCACCAGTTTCTTTTATTTTCCCCAAAGCGGTTTCAATTGCCATGTAAGTGGAGTTGCTTTTAGGAGAGATGGCAAGATAAACAGCACATTCCGATAATAGTATCCTGCTTTCGGGCATACCGATTTTATCTACTGCTTCAAAACAGGCATTTGCGAGTAGCAAAGCATTGGGGTTGGCAATGCCGATATCTTCAGATGCAAGAATTACCATCCTGCGGGCAATAAACAAGGGGTCTTCACCTGCCGTTATCATTCTTGCCAGCCAATATACTGCTGCGTTGGGATC
>Ga0265297_10001763_pt1 | contig 48170 bp, 57 predicted proteins | sample Munlanlwell13791_FD_192502 | JGI IMG/M metagenome (GOLD analysis project Ga0265297, IMG submission 192502) | Leachate microbial communities from a municipal landfill in Southern Ontario, Canada - Leachate well 137-91 | ecosystem: Engineered > Solid waste > Landfill > Unclassified | place...
GCAATGATTGCGGATATGGGACTTGATCCCGAACAAATCATCGAGGAGAAACTAATAAAAAACGCGATAAAATACCCGGAAATAAAAGAATAAAAAATCCACTCATCTGCCTTGCTTTCTACCCCTGATTTGGGTATAATTAACAAGAGTATAGCGGCATTTTCAACAGAAGGCGGATGGAATAAAAATTATCCAGTTATTTTCCACGGGTTAGCCGGACTTTGTCGAAAATAATAATTGACAAAACCAAGTGGAAATAGTAAAATATAACTCGCACTGCAAAGTGTGTCAAAGTGGGCCTATAGCTCAGGTGGTTTTAGAGCGCACGCCTGATAAGCGTGAGGTCGATGGTTCAAGTCCATTTAGGCCCACCATTTTTGGAGTAAATAGCTCAAAGGCAAGAGCACCTGCCAACATGCGGGAGAACAGCAGTCCGATTCTGTGATATTCCACCGAAAATGATATAGTACTGGCGGTGTAGCTCAATTGGCTAGAGCGTACGGTTCATACCCGTGAGGTTGAGAGTTCAAGTCTCTCCGCCGCTACCATTTTAAGGGACCCGTAGCTCAGCTGGTTAGAGCTATCGGCTCATAACCGATCGGCCGTAGGTTCGAATCCTACCGGGTCCACCATTGTTGATAAGAAGGAGAAATACCCAAGCCTGGCTGAAGGGATCGGTCTTGAAAACCGACAGGGCGTGCGAGCGCCGCGGGGGTTCGAATCCCTCTTTCTCCGCCACACGTGCCGAAATAGCTCAACCCGGCAGAGCAACTGAATCGTAATCAGTAGGTTGTAGGTTCAATTCCTATTTTCGGCACCATCTTAACATTTTCCGGCTCATCCCAACGAGCTCAGTAAATGACCCGCTAGCTCAGCTGGTAGAGCATTTGACTTTTAATCAAAGGGTCAGGCGTTCAAGTCGCCTGCGGGTCACCATTTTTTAATGCCTGAGTGGCGGAATAGGTAGACGCGATGGACTTAAAATCCATTGACAGCAATGTCGTGCCGGTTCAAGTCCGGCCTTGGGTACCATAATTGGGGTATTAGCTCAGATGGGAGAGCGCCTGCCCTGCAAGCAGGAGGTCAGCAGTTCGATCCTGCTATACTCCACCAATCGGAGGTTTAGCTCAGCTGGGAGAGCATCTGCCCTACAAGCAGAGGGTCGGCGGTTCGAGCCCGTCAACCTCCACCATTGGTACCCACACTCCGAATCTCCCAGATTCGGAGTTTTTTTTAAAAAAAAGAAATGAGGGATAATATGAAAGTTGCAGTCGTTTTAGGCCATCGTTTGCATGATGACAAGACGATGTCAGTAGTAATGGAACGAAGATTAGCTTTAGTCATGAAACTATATAAACAACTTCCCCTGGATAAAATCATTGTTTCTGGAGGCGTCGCTAATAAAAAAGCCGGCATTTCCGAAGCGGAAATGATGGAAAACTATCTGATTCAGCAGGGAATTGAAAAAACGATAATTGTCAAAGAAGATCATTCTTTAACCACGGCTCAAAATGCTAAATTCGCTGTACCGCTTGCTAAAGCAATGGGAGCTGACACATTGATATTGTGTTCAACAGATGAACATCTGCATCGCTGGTATTTAAATCCGATTCGACTGTTTAAGAAACAGATGAAAACCACGGAAATGCAATTAATTGTCTATTCCGATGGACATATTAAAAATTTGTAATAAAGACTGAATAACACGACGGTTTTCCATATGCAAGATAGGAAAAATGCGGGTTTCATGTTCGATTAGTCATTACCAACAAAATTGCGTGGTTTTTCTTGACAATAAGCAGTTGGTTTGTTATTATTAAATAGCGCAAAACGAAAAAGTTCATATCGCGGGGTGGAGCAGTCCGGTAGCTCGTTGGGCTCATAACCCAGAGGTCGAAAGTTCAAATCTTTCCCCCGCAACCAATGGTCCTGTGGTGTAGGGGTTAACATGCCAGTCTGTCACACTGGAGATCGCGGGTCCAAATCCCGTCGGGACCGCCATTTTGATGGTCCGGTAGCTCAGTTGGTAGAGCAATGGACTGAAAATCCATGTGTCGCCAGTTCAATTCTGGCCTGGACCACCATCTGGAGCGCATACAAGCCCTTTTTATAGGGCTTTTTTGTTGGAATTTATAGGCAATCAGATTAACAACAGGAAGAAAGTAATTTCATTCCTGTTGTTTCCATATTATGTTTCTTGTGTTATGATTTGCCATGAACCATTATGTTTAAATATTAGTCATAAATAGATTACATTCGCAAGGACGGTCAAGAACTTTATTCTTCAAAGGCATATAATCAGATTACGAGGGAAAAAATGGAACAGTTTGATAACGTTGAAGCGGTTTATCGTATGCAAGAATTCATTAAAACACATCTAAAAGAACCAATCACTTTACATGATTTATCAGAAGCAGCGAACTACTCGCCGTGGCATGCCGCACGGATGTTTAAGGAATTTACCGGAAAAGCACCGTTTGAGTATATCCGTGCTTATCGATTGAGTCATGCGGCGGTGGTTATCCGTGATGAAAAGAAAAAAATCGTTGATGTTGCTTTTGATTTCATGTTTGGGTCCCATGAGGGATTCACAAAAGCATTTTCAAAAACCTTTGGAATGGCGCCTTCTTGTTATTCAGAGACCACTCCGGCAATCAAACTGTTTCTTCCGTGGGATGTTAGAGCATATCACGAATTCCTCAAAAAAGGAGAAAAAAACATGGCAAAAGCCAAAGAAAAAAGTATCGTTTTTGTACAAATTGTTGATCGTCCGGAACGGAAGCTAATGCTTAAACGCGGTATCAAAGCCAATGAATACTTCGCATATTGCGGTGAAGTCGGTTGTGATATTTGGGGGGTTTTGACCAGCGTCAAAGAAGCACTATATGAACCGGTGGGAATGTGGCTTCCCAAGAAACTGATCAAAGCAGGAACTTCAGAGTATATTCAAGGAGTCGAACTTCCGCTAGATTATGATAAAGCAATTCCTGATGGATATGATTTAATCACCTTAGAACCGTGTAAGATGATGGTATTTCAGGGCCAACCGTATGATGACAAAGATTTTGAAGTCGAAGTGCTTTCACTAATGAAAACGATCGATGATTATGATCCTTCCGTGTTTGGATACGAATGGGCAGATGAAGACGCACCAAGATTTCAACTATCACCAGCAGGTTACCGCGGATACATTGAAGCTCGTCCAGTTAGAATAATAACCAAATAAATAATATCATCACTCCGCTCAAATCCAGAGCGGAGTTTTTTATCTTGGTATCGAAGAAAGCAAAGGGAAAGCCACAGATTGACGAATATCAATCATTTTGTTGGATAATCCCAAAAGAAACGCTTTCACTATAACGGATTGGTTCAACTCAATACTGGACTAACAAAGCCATTTTTACATCCTAAGTATTGTATAAATAAGACGGCTTTGAGAAGCAAGCAAATAAAGACTTGAAAACATACAACGGTAATGGTAAAATTTATTTATATCAATTGCTTCACTTGAATATATCCTCAAAGGAGAAACACGATGTTTTGTCAAAAATGCGGTAAAAAATTAGATGAGAACTCCAGTTTTTGCCCTGAATGTGGAGCGAGAATCGAGAAAAGCGAAACGGTTACATATGACGATTTTGATCATCCTGAACGACATGAAAGTTTTTCATCACATAAAACTAATTGGGTCGAACCTAAATATTTAACAACATGCATGATTCTTGGTGTATTATCGATTATCTTTAGTGTTTTAAATTATTTTGGGGTCTACTTAACCCATATGATAGGGATTGTTATGGGAATAATTGCTATATCGTTGGCCAATAAAGACAAAAATGAAACAAAAACCTTTTCTAAAGCAGGCTTAACAATGGGAATTATTGGGTTATCTTTAGGGGCATTTGCATTTATTGTAGGGTTTATTAATGCCATATAGATTTTTGTCCGGTGTAATTTAACCTAGCCCTTTTGGGCTTTTCTTTTTTTAAGCCACCTGATATTTGAAAACCACTATCTTTATATCCTTACTATATATATAATATATAAGCTGCATAGAGTTAAAAATCGCAGTATTTGTCATTTTTTGATAAACGGATAAGGAGAGATATTTTCATGAAAATTGCCCTATTTCCCATCGTGTCATCATTGCATAACGAATCAGTTATTGATAATCAAACACTTGCCTTAATCGACGAAATCAAACAACACGGAGAATTTGAGTTTTACATTTCATCGCTTGATGAGTTATATGATTCCGATTTGTCGTTGATTCTTGTTCAAAGCGGGGGATCAGAGGCTGCTTTTCTAGCTATCAAGAAGCACTTGCATGCGCCATATTATTTATTAACATATGGGACAAATAATTCTTTGGCAGCCAGCATGGAGATTCTTTCTTATTTAAAAAACAACAACGAAGCCGCAGAAATTCTTCATGGTTCACCTAAGTATATTGCTAAACGACTTCAAGATTTAAAAAACCATCAAGAAAAAGCCATTGTTAATCTGGGCATCGTTGGCAAACCGAGCGACTGGTTGATTGCAAGTCATGTTGATAAGGAACAATGTCTTAAACGCTTTAACATCAATCTTATTGATATCCCGATTTCGGAATTGACGGATTTATTTGAACAAGCAGATGCTGCTGATTTTATATATACGAAGTTACTAGTATTTGATCAATACGAACTTAATCAAGCAAAAAAGGTATCGGTATCGTTTCGGCAATTAATCGATAATTATCAGTTGGAAGGGTTGACAGTTCGCTGCTTTGATTTGCTCAGTAGTATCCATACAACCGGATGTTTGGGGCTTTCTTTCTTAAATAAAGACGGTATTGTCGGAACATGTGAAGGTGATGTGCCGGCTATGCTATCGATGTATTTTTTAAAAAAAATAACTGGTCAATGCGGATTTCAGGCAAATCCGTCCCAAATTAACATGGAAGCCAAAACCGTTGTATTGGCCCACTGCACTTTGCCTTTGAATATGGCAACTGATTTTATTGTCACGACACATTTTGAATCGGGAATCGGGGTTGCCCTTAAAGGCACTATGCAATTAACGCCGATTACAGTGTTTAAATTAAGCAATGATTTAAAACATTACTATGTTGAAGAGGGAAGTATCATTGCGAATCTAGATAATCCCAATTTGTGTCGAACGCAAATTCTTATACAACTGCCGGATGTAAAATACTTTTTGTCAGCGCCGTTTGGCAATCATCATATTGTTGTATATGGGTCTTATAAAAAAGCAATTGAAGAGTATATGCAAAAATATTGGTAAATATTAAAACGAGGTGATTTTATGTTTGTTGAAGCTGTCAAGGAGTGTGCAAAATTCACCAAACAATTTCGGACGATTACCCGCAATTTTGGAAGTGACAAGGTTAATAAAGGCGCAGCATCATTAATCGTTATCAATAATGATGGATGGATTTTAACATGTAAACATGTTGCGAATAATATTTATTTTGCAGACCAGTTTGGGAAAAGTTATCGAAATTATAAAGCCGAATTGAGTCAAGGATTGATGAACGAAGCGACTTTGAGACAAAAATACAATTATCAGCTCGATAAGATCTGTCAACTAAAAAACCAGTTTTTTGATGTGTTTTCGGGTAACTTTGTCGGAGTGAAGGTGATTCCCCATAAAAAGATGGATATTGCTCTTATCAAAATTGAAGGTGATATAAAAATGGCCTGTGATCATTTCCCGGTTTTTTCGCAAAAAATGGCCGAAAGCGGCATGAGTTTGTGTAAACTGGGATTTCCGTTTGCGGAATATACCTGTGTTGAATATAATGTTGAAAACGATGATATTTTCTTTACTAACACAGGGAAAATTATGACACCTTTTTTTCCTCTTGATGGGATGGTCACACGGACGATGATTAATGCGGACAATCAAATCTTTGGCTTTGAAATGAGTACGCCAGGGATAAAAGGACAATCAGGGGGACCAGTTTTTGATAAGGAAGGATTAGTTTATGGCATGCAGTATCAAACGCACCATTTGGATTTGGATTTTAAGCTTGTCAAACAAATTAACAAACCTACTGGAATTGAAGAAGAGGTAAACTATGCTTTTATGAATGTCGGTAATGCCATATCTTCGACAATCCTGATTGAATTTATGAAAGAAAACCATGTTGTTTTCCAATCTCGATAAGAGAAATTCGTAAAAAAAAGACACTTGTTTGGTCTTTTTTTTGTATAAAAGAATAACTATTTCTTTTGCGTATTATTTATGTACACAAAGGAGAGAAGACACATGAAAAAAGGAACTTTGTTATTTTTTTTAGTTGTGGGGTTATTATCAACAATTAACTACCCGCAAGTCAAGGCGTATTCACCACATTATCTTCCGAACGGAAAAAACTATCTTTCGGAGGATAACTTCACTTTAGAAGATGATCATCTGGTAACTGATGCGCCTTTTTTGGTAAAGCCATATACCAACTATTGTTTAACCGTGACAAGAGAATATATGGAAAGTGGTGCTGAAAATATCATCATCAACTTTTATAACAATGATGAAGAAATAGATTCATTAACTGTCACAATCGCCACCGACTTAATTATTCTGTCAGGATGTTATTATCTGTATATGACATTTGAAACATCAGCTCAAACCAACTATATTGATTTAGTTTTTGATGACTCCAGAGATTTCTTTTCCACAAATACTATTGCACAGTTTATGTTGGAAGAGGGGACAATTTCGACGGCCGCAGAAGGCATCGAAACGTATATTGAAGGCAATGTGATTGATACGAACGGTCCAATTTTATCGGGTGCGGCCGTCATAATCTCTGATGTCGATAATCCCATCGAAATTGATGACATTAAAGCGGGAATGTATGCATACGATGCCATCGATGAAGATGTGACAAATAACATCACTGTTATGACAGATGATTATACAGAAAATGCCACAACACTTGGGAATTATGAAATTATATTCCAAGTTGCGGATTCGAGTGAAAATACGACTGATTTTACCTGTATCGTTAAAGTCATTGATATTACTAAGCCCGTCTTTTCAGGTCCTTCAGAAATAACGGTGTCCTACCCCAACGCCTTTACGATTAATGATCTTAAAGCGATGATTCATGCCAGTGACAACTACGACGGTGATATCACCGCAAACATATCAATTTATCAGGAAAACTATACCGAATCTACGAATATCGTTGGTGAATATCAAGTGTCATTTGCGGTGGCTGATAGTTCGGATAATAGCAATATTTTTACCATGACCATTTACGTGATTGACGCTGATTATCCCTTGTTCTATGGGGTATCGGAAGTTACAATTGGATACGATCAGACCTTAACAGTGTTGGAGATCCAAAATTCATTGCAAGCAATCGATAATTACGATGGTGACCTCTCTGCACAAATTCATTTGAAAACCGACGGATACAGCGCCTATCAACACTGTATTGGCGATTATGTGATTGTATTCGAGGTCGAAGACTTGGCGGGAAATTATAATCAAAAAACAGTTATTGTCCGAATAATTGATGAAATTGGGCCAATCATATATTTTGACACATCCATTATCAAAGTCTATAATTCAACGATTTTGTCGATGAGTGACTTGACAACATTATTAAAAAAATCTGGGGAATTGGCAGCGGATGAAAATTATCAACTCTATATTCGCTACGACTCATATTCAGATCACGCATCAATTCCGGGAGTATATCACCTAACCTTGGAATATGAAAATAAAGATGGTGAAATCTTAGCCAAATCGCTACAAATCGTAGTTAAAAACGTATCTACTCAATACGTGGAAGCCCAAACAGCGCTCCCTGATGAGGATTCGGTTTTCAAGCAATACCAAATAGGATTTGTCGGTGGAGCATTGATTTTAATTACGATTATAACCAATCTGGCTTGGGCTCATCAGCGGAAAAAGGGTTGGTGACCCATATTTGGCCCCGGCTCGCACATAAAGTGCGGGCTTTTTTAATTGTTGAAAACGCGATATTTATTTTAGAAACCGTTTTCACGCAATTGGAATACTTTCTGTTTTACAAATAGATACCCGAGTGTTATAATAGGCTTGCTGAAAAAATGGGGAAAGGAGAATTGCAAACTTATGAGCTTAAAAATTAACATTACCGAAGAGAAAATTGCGAGATTGTTCGAAGTCATGGAAAAAAACAAAAGGAAACCAGGCCCGTTAATGCCAACCTTGCATGAAGCGCAAAAAATATTCGGTTGTATTCCAATCGAAGTTCAAAAAATCATTGCCAAGGAACTGAATGAAAGTGTTGCCAAAATTAACGGCGTAGTTACTTTCTATGGCAATTTTTCTATTGAACCTAAAGGCGAAACGATTATCAATGTTTGCTTGGGAACGGCATGTTATGTCCGCGGATCCCAAAGCGTACTTGATGCTTTTGCGGATGAATTGCACCTAAAACCGGGCGAAACGTCCGAAGACGGGAAATTTACCTTGCAATCGACTCGTTGTATTGGTGCTTGCGGATTAGCACCGATATTCACTGTCAATGAGGCAGTATACGGAAACAGTTCGGTTTCGAAAGTCAAAGAAATACTAGCTAAGATTCTGTAACTAAACCACACATTTACGGTAATTATATTATATTATTCGGGGAGGAACACAATGAAATCACTTGATGATTTGCAAAAACTTCGCGATAAAGCAAAACGAACCATGGATATGACAGATCTTGTTGACGGAGTCAGAATTCAGGTTGGAATGGGGACCTGCGGCATTGCCGCTGGGGCTCGTCCGGTTTTGCAAAAGTTTATCGATGAGGTTGCAGCACACAACTTACATAATATTATCATCACTCAGGTCGGTTGCATGGGCGAATGTGCCTTTGAACCAATCGTTGAGATTGTTGAAAAAGATGGCACAAAGACTACCTATTGTAAAGTCGGAAAACGGCTGGCTGAAGAAATAGTCGAAGAACATTTGATCAATGGCAATCGGCTCGACGCCTATATGCTATCGACCATCAAAAGGTAGGGGTTTGCGATGCTAAGTAGGATGCACATATTAATCTGTGGAGGAAAGGATTGTCTTTCTTCACATTCAAAAGAGCTTCGGGATGAGTTTCATCTCGTTTTAAGTGAACTCAATCTTCTTGATGAAGTTCGTTTAGTCATGGCCGGATGCTTTGGTCTGTGTAGTCAAGGACCAATCGTCGTCATGACACCGGGAGAAACATTTTACTCACATGTAACGGTTGCGGATATTCGCGAAATTTGTGAAGAACACGTTGTTAAAGGCAATATTGTTGAAAGATTACTGATCAAAGAACCAATCGACAAAGCGAAAATAAAAAACTATAGTCAGTTAAAATTTTATGATCGTCAACGTCGGATTGCCCTGCGCAATTGCGGTCAAATCAATCCAACGGATATCAATGAATATATTGCCAGAGATGGCTATTTGGCTTTGGGAAAAGTACTTAGTACAATGTCACCGGCTGAAGTAGTGGCTGAAATGAAAAAATCGGGATTACGGGGTCGCGGTGGGGCCGGCTTTTCCACGGGACAAAAGTGGGAATTCGCTGCCAAATCCGTTGATGATGTTAAATATGTAATCTGTAACGCTGATGAAGGCGATCCGGGTGCTTTTATGGATCGTTCCGTCTTAGAGGGTGACCCACACTCAGTGCTAGAAGCTATGGCAATCTGCGGATATGGAATTGGTAGTCATCAAGGATATATTTATGTTCGTGCTGAATATCCAATCGCTGTTGAACGCTTAAATAATGCCATTAAACAAGCGCGTGAATTACGTCTGCTGGGTAAGAATATTTTTAGCAGCGGTTTTGCTTTTGATATTGAATTACGGTTAGGTGCGGGTGCGTTTGTCTGTGGCGAAGAAACCGCATTAATGGCTTCCATAGAGGGCAATCGCGGGATGCCAAGACTAAAACCGCCGTTTCCGGCCGTTAAAGGTCTTTGGGGTCATCCGACAAATGTCAATAATGTCGAAACATTCGCCAACGTTCCGGCTATCTTCTTAAAAGGGGCTGACTGGTTTAAGGCCATCGGAACCGAAAAATCTAGTGGAACAAAAGTTTTTGCCTTGGGTGGCAAAATTGCCAATACAGGATTAGTAGAAATCCCAATGGGGACAACGCTCCGTGAGGTTATTTTTGACATTGGCGGCGGGATTCCGAACCACCGAAAATTCAAAGCAGTTCAAACCGGAGGACCTTCCGGTGGTTGCATCACCGAAGCAGCGTTAGACACTCCAATTGATTTTGATTCCTTGGTAGCTATGGGATCAATGATGGGTTCGGGCGGAATGATTGTTATGGATGAAGATAATTGCATGGTTGATGTCGCTCGTTTCTATCTTGACTTCACTGTCGATGAATCATGCGGTAAATGTACCCCCTGTCGCGAAGGAACAAGAAGAATGCTTGATATTCTCAATAAAATCTGTGCTGGCAATGGGACTTTAGAAGATCTCGATCTTTTAGAGTCGATTGCAAACATGGTCAAAGACTCATCACTTTGTGCCTTAGGACAGTCTGCACCTAATCCGGTGCTTTCAACATTGACACATTTTCGCGATGAATACATTGCTCATGTCGTCGACAAAGTATGCCCAGCGGGAGTATGCTCTAATTTAACAAATTACACAATCACCGATAAGTGTATCGGCTGTACAAAGTGTGCTAAGAATTGTCCAGTCAGTGCCATCAGTGGGACCGTTAAACAACAACACGTCATCGATTTGTCTAAGTGTATCCGGTGCGGCGCATGTAAGAAAGCCTGCCCAGTCAACGCTATTTCTAGCAAACCGTTGCCGAAGGAGGAAAACAAGTAAATGGACAACTACGTGAGTGTTTTTATCGACGGTAAGCCGATTGCCGTCCCCGCCGGAACAAGTGTCTTAAAAGCAGCTGATATGGCCGGCGTTCGCATTCCTCGATTGTGTTTCTTAAAAGGTATTCACGAAGAAGGAAACTGTCGGGTTTGCGTTGTAAAAATTGAAGGACAAAGAGGATTGAAACCATCGTGCCGAACCATTGTAACCGATGGCATGTCAATCATTACCGATAACAAAGAAATTTATGATTCAGTTTCCACTAATTTAGAAATGTTAGCGGGAAATCATAAATTTGAGTGCTGGAAGTGTTCTCGGGAAACAAGTTGCGAGTTTTTAGATTTACTGAGACGATTCTCAGTTGATAATCGTTTCAGCGAAGATGGATATAAACATAAAGAAATTCGCATTAACGACACTTCCAAAGCCATTGTTATTGATAGCTCAAAATGTGTCATGTGTGGTCGATGTGTTTCTGCATGCGAAAAATATACGGGGTTAGGCATTCTGAACTTTAACCAAAGAGGAAGCAAAACTTTTGTTGGACCAGCGCAATTCCATAGTTTAGAAGATGCAGGCTGTATCTACTGTGGAAAGTGCATTCAATCATGCCCAACTGGTGCTATCCATGAAAAAGATGAGATAAAATCGTTAGAACGCGTATTTCGCGATAAATCAAAAACCGTTGTTGTTCAAGTTGCTCCAGCGGTCCGGGCAGCTTTAGGTGAAGAATTTGGATATAAAATTGGCAGTAATGTTGAAGGCCAGATGTTTGCAGCATTAAAAGCATTGGGAATTCATGAAATTATTGACACCAATTTTGCAGCCGATCTGACAATTATGGAGGAAGGCACCGAATTTATTAATCGGCTGAAAAATGGTGGAGTGTTGCCGATGTTTACATCCTGCTCACCGGGCTGGATTAACTATATCGAAACATACTATCCAGAATATCTAGATAATTTATCTACCTGTAAATCACCGCAACAAATGGCTGGGGCTTTAATTAAAACCTATTATTCCGACAAACTTGGTGTAAAACCACAAGACATCGTTTCGGTTTCGATTATGCCTTGTATTGCAAAAAAAGCTGAAGCTAGACGCCCAGAAATGGGACGAGAAAATTATCGTGATGTCGATATCGTTCTGACCACCAGAGAATTGGCACGTTTGATTCGTCATCGTGGAATTGCTTTTGCCGAACTAGAACCGATAAAACCTTTTGGTAAATTAGCTGAATATACCGGAGCCGCTCCGATTTTTGGGGCAACAGGCGGAGTTATGGAAGCAGCATTACGAACAGTAACAGAAATATTAGAAGGCCATTCCACACCAGTGGAATTCACAGAGGTTCGCGGATTGGATGACATCAAAGAAGCCACATACAAAGTAGCTGGTATTGATGTTAATGTTGCCGTTGTTCACGGTGGAAGAGCAATAAAAACCTTTTTAGAAATGATGAAAAAAGGCGAAAAACAATATCATTTCGTCGAATTTATGGGATGTACCGGCGGCTGTGTCAACGGCGGTGGACAACCAATCATTAACGCTTACACCCAAGAAAAGGTTGATGTCCGGGCGCTTCGTGCTAAAGTATTATATAATATTGATGCTAACACTCCGTTTCGCAAATCACACGAAAGTGAAGCAATCAAAGCTATTTACACTGATTTCCTTGGTGAACCGAATTCGCATAAAGCTCATGAATTATTGCATACCTCATATGAAAAACGGGGTTTTTATTCCAAATAAACGAAAAAAGGTTTTCCCAAACCAGGGAAAACCTTTTATTTTATCAAAGTAATAACACGATTATTAACAAGTATCAACCGTGCTTTTTGCATTTTTGATAATTCCCGCGATAGAGAAGGACGACGGACATTGAGCATTGTTGCTAAAGTTTCACGAGTCATGGGTAGAACAATGGATTTTTTGTTTTGACTTCGAGATTCATATTCTAAATAGAAGAGCAATTTGTCACGAAGTGTTGGCAGCCCAAGTAACTTTATATTTTGTTTAAGATGAAAGGTTTTATCAGCCAACATAGATAAGTAGTTTGCTAGAAATTCTGCGTTTGACTGAAGTAATCGAATAAATGATTCCATATCAAAATAAATAACCGTTGAAGCTTTCATAGCCACAACATTACCTAGATAGGTTTTGGCTTTGGCAAATAACATGACATCGCCAAAAAACTGGCCAGGCAGGATGTCTTGAATTATAAACTCACTGCCATCTGGGGTAATGGAACGGATGATAATTTCGCCACTAACAACATAAGCTATTTGTTGACAAATATCACCTTCTAAAAATATTATTTCATTTGCTTGATATTTTATTTTGTTGGCCGAAAAACTGATAATTTTATCCTCAAAATCAAATGCGCTCATATATTTACCCCTTTGTAACATAGGTTACATATTATCATTATAAACTATTGTATAATTAAAAGCAAAGGATGGGCGATAATATGAAAAAAACCCTTATTTTGATTTTAATGATTGTAAGTATTTTGATACTTGGGGGATGTCAAAACGAGTCAACAATCCTCACAATCATGACACCGGCCGGATCACCAGCATTATCACAACTATATGTGCAAGAAGATACTGAACGTTACCACGTTGATGTTATCAATGGGTCGGATCCATTACTTGCGGCATTTGCATCAGGAAGTCATGATATCATTTTTGCTCCAACAAACCTGGGGGCTAAATTATATAACAGCGGGACTGAGTATCAATTCGCCGGAACCGTAACTTGGGGTAATTATTATCTTGTGGCAAAGGGGCAAACAGATTTTGATTTGCAATCATTGACCGGGAAAACAATTTTAGCTTTTGGTAAAAATCAAACATCAGACATTATCCTTCAATATATATTGGCAGAAAATGATATTGAAGTAATTTTCACTGAACCTTACGCTGATTCAACCGCCGACACTTTGTCTCGCTTTGTGGCTGACAATTCGTTAATTATTTTAATTGCGGAACCATCGTTATCGGTTTTAGCATCTCGAGTTGATAATCTGCAAATTATTGATTTACAAGCAGAATATGAAAAACTTACCGGTACGGATTCCTATCCGCAAGCTGGTGTGTTTGTAAAATCATCACTGGATAAAACTTTAGTAGGGACATTTTTATCGGATCTTTCCCTTTCAGTGGCGACTGTCAACGCTAATATAAGCGACGCTGCTGATCTGGCTGTTGCTTTAGGCTATAGTTTTACCAAAGAGGTTTTGATATCCGCAATCCCTAATAGTCATTTAGATTTTGTTTCCGCGTTGGATTCGAAGGTGGCGTTGGAAGCGTATTTTTCCCTGATTTTACAATATAATGGCAACCTTATTGGTAATCAGTTACCCGATAATGGTTTCTATTATATTCCATAAGCGAAGATTAATATGAAAAAAACATTTTTAGCTGCATCTTCATTGTTTTTGGTGTTCTTGGTTTGGATAATTGCTTCAATGTCAGTAGATAATCCCCTGTTATTACCGGGACCTTTAGCAGTTTTTATGGCGATGGGAAATATTGTTACAAAGACAGACAGCTTATCCGCAATAGGGGCAACATTATTGCGATTGACCTTAGCAATGACGATTGCTTTGATACTTGGTTTGCTTCTTGGTGTCATTGCGGGAATTAAACCAAATTTTGGGCGTTTTATGCAACCAATCGTTTCAATATTGCGAACAGTACCGGTTATATCAATCGTCGTAATCTTGTTAATTATTTTTGGGTTTAGTAAGACGCCGTACATTATCACTTTTCTGATGATTTTTCCACTTATATATCAAGCCATTTCTGACGGCATCAAAAACATTGATCAGGAATTAATTGATGTGTATCGATTAGAAGATAATCATTTTTTTAGCGGTATATGGTATTGCTACTTACCACTTATTAAAGAAAGTATCAAAACAGCCTTTTTACAATCTGCCGGTTTGGGAATCAAAGTATTAATAATGGCTGAATATCTTTCTCAAACGCAAATCTCAATTGGAAACCAGTTGTATCTAGAAAAAATCAACTTGAATTATGACTATGTTTTCGGATGGACAGCAATTCTAATTATGATTGCCGTAATCTTAGAAACTATCATCGAAAGATATGCAAAAAAGCGCGAAACCGGTAAAGCAAATATTGTTAATAAAGGTTTGAAATTCGATTGACAATTATCGCGGAATTTTGTATCATATTCATGACATAAGGGAGTAGCTGACGCCCCGCGTAATTAAATCAACAGCATGACCGCCAATCGGTCTGGTTTAATTTTAAACAGCAAGACTTATGCACAAAGACAGTGCATGAGTCTTTTTTAATTCATGCAGAAGGAGTGATAATATGGAAATATATCAAATTGATGCAAACAGCCTGCTAGAACAATTAAATTCCAATGTGAAAACAGGATTGACAACTGAGGAAGTACTCAAACGTCAATTAGCCGATGGCAAAAACGAATTAGCCGAAAAAAAGAAAAAAACATTATTTAAAATGTTTTTAGAGCAATTCAAAGATTTTCTGGTTATCATTTTGCTTATTGCTGCTGGGGTTTCTATCGTAACCGGAATTCTTACCAACGAAGGATTAATTGATGGCATTATTATTTTAGCCATCGTTATTTTGAATGCTATACTGGGGGTCACTCAAGAGCAAAAAGCCAGCAATGCACTAGCAGCTCTTAAGAAATTAAGCTCACCACATGCAAAAGTGTTGCGGAATGGCAAAACCGTTGAAATTGCTTCCCCAGAATTAGTTCGTGGTGATATCGTCTTTTTGGAAGTGGGCGATTTTATACCAGCTGACATAAGGTTAATTGAGAGTACTAATTTGCAAATTGATGAAGCCGCTTTAACCGGCGAATCCCAACCGGTTGAAAAATATGCGCGTATGACTTATGAAGAAACTAAGCCATTGGCAGAACGTCAAAATATGACATATATGTCCACGTTGGTTTCTTCAGGGAAAGCAATGGGTATTGTTTCCGATATCGGCATGCAAACGGAAATTGGCAAAATTGCAACGATGCTTGACACGGTTGAGGAAGGCAAAACACCGCTTCAAAAAACCATCGATCAATTTGCCAAGATTCTTGGCATAATTTGTATCGCTGTATCCGTAGTTGTTTTCATCCTTGGCGTCATGGATTTGGAACATAACGACATTTTTGAGATTTTCTTAACAGCGATTGCATTAGCGGTCGCAGCCATCCCGGAAGGGTTAACCGCTGTTATAACGGTTGTTTTGGCTTTGGGAATGCAACGCATGGTCAAACGGCACGCCATCATCAAGAACCTTTCTACGGTTGAGACACTGGGCCAAGCGACGGTTATCTGTTCTGATAAAACGGGCACGCTAACGCAAAACAAAATGACGGTTCAAAGGGTTTTTGATCTTACAAGAGAATATGTGGTTACCGGACTTGGGTACGAAACAGCGGGAAATATTCTTTATGAAGACAAACAAGTATCAATCACAAACAATTTAGACATTATCATGAAGATATGTCTTTTATGCAACGATTCCAAACTGGAAGGGATCGATAAGGTAATCGGCGATCCGACTGAAGGGGCATTGTTAGTATTAACCGCCAAAGCGGGTTTTGATTATGAAACTTCTCAGGAAAGATATCCTCAACTTAATGAATACTCATTTGACTCTGATCGAAAGTTGATGACCTCAATCAATATCATTGATAATAAAAACTATGTTTTAACTAAAGGCGCATGTGATCAGTTGATCAAAAAGTGTGGTTACATTAGTTTGGATGGTGTTGTTCGGGAAATTTCCGAAGCCGACAAAAAAATGATTTTGACACAAAATGAACTGTTCTCGCAACAAGCCTTTCGAGTATTGGGATATGCGTATCAGACTACTGATGATCCAATGAGTAAAGACTTGGAAAACAACCTGATTTTCGTTGGATTAACGGCGATGATTGATCCCCCCAGAGAAGAAGCTGCCGAAGCCATCAAACTGTGTCACCAAGCCGGTATTCGCGTTATGATGATAACGGGAGATCACTTGACCACAGCTAAAGCCATTGCGACTGAACTTGGCATCTTAAAGCCAGGACATCTAGCACTGTCTGGTGAAGACACCGAAAAAATGACCGATAAAGAATATGAAGACGCAATCATGAATTGCGATGTTTTTGCCAGAAGCACACCGAAAGATAAGATAAAAATTGTTAATATTTTGCAAAAACATGGTGAAATCGTCGCCATGACCGGTGATGGTGTCAATGACTCTCCCGCCTTAAAACAAGCAGATATCGGCGTTGCAATGGGTATCACCGGAACAGAAGTATCCAAAGAGGCTAGCAACATGATCTTAACCGACGACAACTTCGCTTCCATCGTTTCTGCAGTGGAAGAAGGTCGAGTCATTTACAGCAATATTCGCAAATTCACAATCTATTTGGTTTCCTGCAATATCGGAGAAATATTGATTATTCTAATTGCAATGGTGTTTTCATCATCGTTTCATTATGTTATCCCCTTATTAGCAATTCATTTGTTATGGATTAACCTAATGACAGATTCATTCCCAGCTTTTGCTTTGGGAATGGAAAAACAAGAAAAAGGCATCATGGATCAAAACCCGCGAGGGTCGAAAGAACAGTTATTAAACAAACAAACCCTTATTAAAATTCTTTTCCAAGGTTTAGGTCTTGCCGTAGCGGCATTAACTAGTTTCTTGATTGGCATTTCAATTAGCGGCGCTTCGATTACTCAAGCCAGAACAATGATCTTTTTGACAGTTGTTTTTGGGGAACTGATTCGCACATATTCGGCCCGTTCAGAAACTAAATTTTTGTTTCAAATGAAACCATTTGGAAACAAATATATCAATTATGCCGTCGCATTTTCTCTTTTATTAGTCTTGTTGCTAGTATATATTCCACCATTTGCAAACATTTTCGGTCTCGAAGCACTGACTATTGGGGAATTGGCAATTGCGGCCGGTTTGGGGTTTGTACCATTCTTGTTTGCGGAGTCCACAAAACTATTCCGTTCAGTCGACAAAAACAAGTAAAAACTAGATATTCACGAGATTTACCGGTTATTTATGCACGGATTGTTGAAAATGCCAAAAAAATAAGGTAAAATAGCAGTACAGTTAATAGTGTGACGAGGGGATGATCCCGTGAAAAACAAAATTACCCGCAATATTACTCTGAACCGAGGCGAAGTGATTCAAAAGGAATTTAAAAACCTCAAAGTAAAAAACAAAATTTGTTCGATGTTAGTTACGGATAAACGGTTAATCATCTATACATTTGGTCGAGAGCTCGTTAAAGGGCGAAAGGTAAGACGCCAGATGATGAATGAAATCGATTTGAATTCGATTCATCGTTTTGAGTACTTCTATGAATTTCATAATCGTCCGTTGTTGCTGAGAATCTTCGGTTTTTTACTGTTTGCTGCAGGCGCTTTCTTAGCATATGCCAATTATTCCGGAACGGCCGCATCACTATACCCAATTATTGCTTCTTATACCTATTATGTATATGGAGGGGCTGCTTTAATTGTAATTATAGGACTTGTGACCCTGTTCTCAACGGATAAAGTGTTAATAATGCATATTCGATCGGGGATGGAAGAAAAAACCGATTTGATTTTCTCTGCGGATAAATTTAACGAATTAGCCCTGCGATACATCGCTGGGCGCATTCATCACAAATAAACGCCTTCGGGCGTTTTCTTTTTCAAACTTTCAATAGCGATTTATTTTGCTTGTGCTATAATATGATTGTCGCATCAGAGATGATGCTAGTTTTTCTATTCTAAAGAAAAATAAGGAGATCAAGGTATGAAATTAGACTACAAAAAAACGTTTTTCGTTGGCTTGGCTTTTTTTGCCATTTGCATGTTCTGGCAAACCTATGACTCAGTCATTACCAAGATTCTGATTGACAAATTTGGACTCAACCAGACTTGGTCAGGTGTTGTTATGGCCCTTGACAATGTTTTGGCACTGTTCATGTTACCATTGTTTGGTGGTTTGTCAGACAAAACCAATTCCAAATACGGACGCCGGACCCCATATATAGTCGTCGGTACGGTATTGGCGGCGTTTGCATTTATCGCATTATCATTTGCCGATAACTATCAAACCGTCAAAATTAATGAAACGCAAATTGTTGAAGATTATGCCGACTATGCTCACGAAAAAGAGGTCATGCAGGGTTCGATTTTCAACTCTGATGGTGATACTGCCATGTATGTTAAATATGACAAAGAAGAAGTTACTTTCCTTGAATATACCACCTGGCAATTGGAATGGGCTGGATATATGGTCAAATGGGGAGTGCAGAACCAAACTCTCAAAAATGAAAAAGATGATCTTTTAGCTGCCGGCCAACTTTCACAAGGGGCTTATGATCGTTGGATTGCCAATACATATGATGTAATGACCGAAGCGGTTACCGATGGAGTAACCGATGGGGGATTAACACAAGAAAGTTATTCATATTGGTCCGATGAAATTTACGATGGCATCTATGATGTCAATCTTAGCGAACAGGCTTGGGCTATGACGGTTCAAAACCCCACAACCTTTATCATTTTTGTTATCGTTTTGCTGATTGCTTTAGTATCAATGGCAACATTTAGAAGTCCGGCAGTTGCTTTGATGCCAGATGTTACTATTAAGCCATTGCGGTCAAAAGCCAATGCTGTTATTAATTTAATGGGAACTTTTGGTGGCATTTTAGCTATCGGAATTCTGGCTGTTTTCTCTTTGGATAAACTTTCATACATCAGTTACTCAGCGGCATTCATTACTGTTGGCATTTTGATGATAGTCTTCTTAGTCATTTTCCTATGGCAAGTCAAAGAACCAAAACTAGTTCTGGAAAAAATTGCGGAAGACGAAAAATATGGTTTAACTGAAGTTGAAGAAAAAAAGCCAAGTGAACCAGTTCAGGAATTATCAAAGGCCAAACGAACATCACTTATGTTGATTCTATTTTCGGTTTTTCTTTGGTTTATCGGATATAATGCAGTTACTACCAAATTCTCCGATTATGCCCCCAAGGTATTGGGTATGGGATATTCATTGCCATTGTTAATCGCCCAAGGGGCGGCATTAATCGCCTTTATACCGATTGGCATCATCGCAACAAAAATCGGCCGTCGCAAAACTATTTTGATGGGTATTGTTGTTTTATCTTTGTGTTTCTTCTTAGCGTCATTTATTCGCGACACCGGAAGTGGCACGACGACAATCTTCATGTATGCAATCTTCGCTTTTACTGGCGTCGGTTGGGCGACAATCAATGTCAATTCATATCCAATGGTTGTTGAACTTTCTAAAGGATCAAGCGTAGGTAAATACACAGGATTTTATTATACTTTCTCGATGGCAGCACAAATTATTACCCCAATATTATCGGGTGTTTTAATGGATTTATTCGGAAGAAAGATTTTATTCCCTTATGCTACACTATTTGTTGCGGCGGCATTTATTACCATGTTCTTTGTTAAACATGGTGATGCCCAAATTGAAAAAAAAGGATCGACACTTGAACATTTTGATGTCGACATGGATTAATTATAAAAGTAATGAAAAGGTCTCCGTTTGGAGACCTTTTTTAATGTTTCGGTTCAAAAAATTCAAACACTGAATTTGAGTAATGTTGTTTGCACATATCAAATTGCTCTTGATTATGGGCGGCATAAGCGATAATGACAATGCCACGCCTTTGGGCGCGGTCCACATATTTGTTTGGCAAATTATGAATGCCATAATTAACAAAGTCGGGATGAGTTACAATGTTGAAAAGTAAGTGCTTCATACAGAATCGAAGAAGCTTGTTCATCTTATTGTCTTGCAAGAAATATTCAGAAATTTGGCCACGAATCACTTCGGGACGATTTATACGAAACCAATTAACGCTTCCAGGATGAAATGAGTGCATTGCCCATTCGCCTTGATAACGATCCATTACTTTCATGAAGGCCTCACACAAAACTTTATATGAACCGTTTGGCTTTAATTCAATCAATAAAGGGACTCGACTGTCGACTAAATCCAAAAACTCTTGGAGCGTTGGAATACGCTCATTGGAATCCAGCAAATGAACTTGTTTAATTTCTTCGATGGTCAGATCCTGAAGACAACGATTATCACCGCACATCCGTTTCAAATCCTTATCATGAAACACGACTACTGTACCATCTTTGAGAACATTGACATCACATTCAATGCCATAATTCTTATCGATTGCTAAACGAAAAGCTTTCATGGAATTTTCAGGGGTTATACTATTACCGGTGTGCAATCCGCGATGAGCAATTAGTTTGGTTTTAATCCATTCGAGGTTTTTCATTGTTGCCTCCACATAAATCCATGTTTGATATTATTATATCATTCAATAACGCGAAGATAAAGAAAATAATCCGGTAAATTTGTCCCATGATTTTTGGGATGTATTATCGGACGTTTGTATGAAGCGATGAATGTTTTTGTGATATAATTATTCTTGGTAAGGAGGGGTATGCATGCGCAATTTTACTTTTTATAGTCCAACTGAATTTGTCTTTGGTCGAAAAACCGAAGAGCAGGTAGGAATACTCTTAAAGAAATATGGAGCTTCGAAGGTCTTGATTCATTTTGGTGGAGGATCAATTATTAAATCGGGTTTGCTCCCAAGAATCGAGACGTTATTAAAAACAGAAAATATCAAATACATTCTATTTGGCGGGGCACAACCCAATCCAAGAAGCGGGCTTGTTTACCAGGGTATCAAACTATGTAAACGAGAAAATATCGATTTTATTCTCGCTGTTGGTGGCGGCTCGGCCATAGACTCGGCCAAAGCCATAGCTGCGGGAGCGAAATATGATGGTGATTTTTGGGATTTCTTTGATGGAACAGCAATAATAAAGGCAGCCATTAAAATTGGTGTGGTTTTAACTTTGCCGGCATCGGGGTCAGAAGGGTCGCATCGATCGGTTATTACCAAAGAAGAAGGCATGCTAAAAAGAGGAGCGGGAAATGAATTTATCCGGCCAGTGTTTTCAATCATTAACCCTGAGTTGACATTTACTTTACCCGCATATCAAACTGCCGCTGGGATTGTTGATATGATGTCGCATATTTTTGAACGATATTTAACAAAGACTCCCAACGTTGACCTTACAGATCGCCTTTGCGAAGCAACCTTGGTTTCCATCATTGAAGCCGGGCGAAAAGTAATGGATGATCCATATGATTATGAGGCAAGAGCGACGCTCTGTTGGTCGGGAACAATTGCACATAATGGCATATTAGGTGTTGGCAGAGTTGAAGATTGGGCAACGCATCAGTTAGAACACGAATTGTCTGCACGATATGATGTTACGCATGGAGCGGGATTAGCTGTGATGTTTCCTGCTTATATGAAATATGCTTTGGATACGGATATCAAGCGTTTCCAAAGGCTGGCCATCAATGTTTGGGGCGTCGAATCCGGTTCACTAACCCCCACAGAAATTGCACTTAACGGCATAAGCGCAATGAAAACTTTCTTTAAAAAAATTGGGATGCCGACTTCTTTTTCAGAAATCGGCGCCCTAGAAAAAGACATTGATTTTCTGGTTAACAAATTATTTCAAGGCAAGAGTAATAATTTTGGTGCATTCAAGCCCCTTACTCCCGAGGGGGCAAGGATGGTATATCGCATTGCGTGTGAATAAAAAAATTAGACGTTGGGTTTTCCAACGTCTTTTTTTTTAAGGCTGCATCGCACCAAACAGTACCAACCAAGCCAAAAGTGTTTTGGCCACGAGACTCAAGATAATATAGACTCGCTCACCATATAAATAATTTTTCCATTTTCCCACCTTTAAATATTGAAGAATCATATTTATGGGAAAAGTATTGAATGCAACAAAATATGTGACTACAATTGCCCAAACGAACCAAGGAATCTGATCATAATTCCCCGTTCCGGTCATATATAGCAGAATTACAATCCATGGCGTTACACCAGCAATTGAACCCCAAACAAAGGGGGTCCAATTCACTTTGCCTTGTTTACCAGAATTTAATTGTTCCATAACGAGACCGAAAATATTCATCAACGCATTGAGCACAAAAATCAGAATTAATGATCCAATATCGTAAACTCCAAATAGTGTGGCAATTAAAACAATCATAATTGATGAACTAAGAGCATATTCGAACCAACGAAACTTGTTAATTCCTTTTTCTAAATCAGCATTATACAGTTCATTTAGTTTTTTAGGAATTGAGATTAAAGCATGCGCCACGGCTGAAATTAGTAAAAAGGACGCGACCATGATTCCAAACGGAAGCGTGAATAAATCACGAGACATCGGTTCTAAAGATTGAGTCAAAGGATTGTATGTTAAATATATCTGGGTAATGACTGGTTGGAATTCAGCAATCTTCTGAATTATCGATGTCGCTAGAAAAATCATTAAAATGCCTTGAATCAAATGGAGTCCACCCATCATCATGTTAAAACGTCTTAACTTTGGAAATGTGAGAACGTCTTTCATTTTTTTCCTCCGAAAAATTACGATTTGATAACTTCATTCTATCATATAATTTTAACAATCGCAAACGACGATACTTTTTCATTAAAAAAGCAGCGAATTATAACAGATATAATAAACTCCAAGAAAGGATATACTCTTATTAGTAAACGTCTGTTTACTTTTAGTGTATTATGAGTTATAATAAGTATGTAAAAGGATATGGAGAGTGATATTATGAAATGCATCGTTACTGGAGCGACGGGACATATTGGCAACGTTCTCGTCAAACAACTATATAAACGCGGTTATGAAATACAAGCAATTGTATTGCCAAAAGATGATTATAAAATGATTGAACCATATGCAGAGATTGTCTTTGGAAACATTCTTGATGTCGCATTTTTAGAAGCAACACTGCAAAATGTTGATTTTGTTTTTCATTTGGCGGGTATTGTTGAAATTGGATCAGGAAAAAAGCAATCAATTATGAAAGTCAATGTTGAAGGCACGAAAAATGTTGTCAATGCTTGCTTAAAAAATCATATCAAACGTCTCATTTATACTTCAAGCGTTCACGCAATTCCAGAATTACCAAAACCAGAATTAATGACAGAAATAAATCATTTTGATCCAGCATTGGTAAAGGGCAATTATGGAAAATCAAAAGCCATAGCAACCCAAATTGTTATGGATCAAAAGGATTCTGATTTAGATGTTGTAATCGTTCATCCCACCGGAGTCATCGGGCCGGCTGACTATAAGTTATCAAATGTTAGCCAAATGTTCGTCGATTTCCTCTGTGGACGGCTTACAGCATACCTCAAAGGCGGATATAATTTCGTTGATGTCCGTGATGTCGCTAATGGCATCATACTCGCAGCTGAAAAGGGCAAAAGAGGTGAATGCTATATTTTGTCCGGTTCAGAAATCACCGTCAAAGAATTGTTGGATGAAATATCTATAATCTCGGGACGGAAACGGATTAAAACCAAATTGGCATTTTGGTTCATTTTGGCCATGAGTTATTTTGCAGAAATCTATTACAAAATTGCCAAACAAAAACCATTGTTTACTCACTACTCGATAATTGTTTTAAATTCAAATTATCATTTTTCCAATGAAAAAGCCAAACGAGAATTAGGATTTACGACTAGAGATATCAAAGTTTCAATCAAAGATGCAATGGATTTTGCCATTGAAAATTATCTAACAAAAAATGGAACTAAATTTAAGATGAAATCGCTGGAATAATTATTCGTTTTTGAAGTTGATAATTGCTCTATTTTTAGCCTAAAAATTGAGTTTAAAAGAAGGAGATGAAATATCATCCTTTTTTTTATCGAAATACTTTATATTCGGTTTTATTTTGTGTTATAATCTTCATAAATTATTGTCAAGAATTACTTGGAGGATGCTTGTGAAACCACACTTTACTCTAGCACCAATTTTTGCCGATCACATGATGTTTCAAGCCGGAAAACCGGTTTATCTTTTTGGCTCGTGTTTGAAGCGTCGAGAAATTCGCATACGAATTAATGGAATGACATTTCGATTTAAGACAGCGGATGTAACTTTCTGTTTCGAATTGCCAGCAATGCCATATATTAAAGATCCTTTCGATTTTGAGGTTGTCTGCCAAGCGCAAAAACAGACAATTCATAACTGTTTAGTTGGCGATGTGTTCATCGTATCCGGGCAAGCCAATATGGGATTTCCTTTACAAGCCACATATGAAACAAAAGTAAAAGAAACACCCAATATTCGCTTTTTTCAAGTGCCGGCCTTGCCATATACCAATGCTCATATGGAATTTCCGCAGTTTTACAATAACAAATCAGCTTGGGATACCTGTAATTTTGAATCGGCAATGAAATTTTCAGCGATTGGATATTTAGTAGCGCAAATTCTTCAAAAGGACCAAAACAGTCCGATCGGGATTATATCTTGTTGTTTGGATGATTCATCGGTGCTATCATGGGCCGGCATTATGGAATTATGTCAAACACCAGAAACACAAAAGCACTTAAGTACTTATCGGATCGATTATAGTAAATATCCCAATTTGGATGCATATTCCGAAGCGTTTAATTCACAATTGCCTAAATGGCATAGTTTCAAAGCGGAAATGGAAGCAAATATACAATCGGGGATGACGGCCGAAAAGGGATATTATACGGCAAAGAAAAATCATCCCGATATTGAACTGCCGATGGGACCCAAGCATCACAATCGTCCAGCCGGCGCTTTTGAAACCATGACAAGTACAATTGTTCCCTTTTCTGTTCGCGGAGTAATGTTTTATCAAGGAGAAGCCGATTGTGCAAATAATGCTTTGTACGAAGAAGCATTTATAGCGATGATAAAAAGTTGGCGACGTGGATTCAAAGATATCGGACTACCATTTGTGTTTGTTCAGATTGCCGGGTATTCATATCCGGGCCTATCGGAGACGGCAAGTGCAATCATTAGAGAAGCACAAGCAAATTGCATAAACTTTAACAATAACATTTATATGGCAACAGCCGCTGATTTGGGAGAGGAAAATCACATTTGTCCTCGGGATAAAACAATTATTGCCAAACGGTTAGCTGATACCATTTTGGAAAAAATCTATAAGAGTGGGAAAAACTCGATGGCACCCGCATTATTTAGTTATCAAATCACAGAAAACCACTTAATTATTTATACAGAATTTAATAACCTGAATTTAGTATCTCATTCCAAACGAAACCTGGGATTTAAAGCAACAATTGATGAACTGACCTTTCAAAATATTGAGACTGATCGCATCGAATTGTCGGGAAACCAAATCATTATTAAGGATATAAAAAAAATCAAGGAAATCCGTTATAATTTTACCAACTTTCCGTATCTAGATATTTATTCCACTAATGACTTACCACTTTTGCCATTCCGAATTAAAATTGAATCCTAACTTATGAAAAAAACCAGAATCCCGTTTTGGTTTTTTTCATCATCGGGTGTATAATAACAGTGGTGATATAGTGAAAAACATTCATGTTAGCGCCAAGGAAATTGCGGAGTTTCTATATGGTTCTGGTAACATTACTAGTGATCGCGCCTTGACGATTCTTGGAGATGAAGGAACGGCTATTCATCAGTATTGGCAAGGACTTTATCTCAAAGATGATCAAAAGGAAGTTTTGGTTAAAACCACCATTATCAAAGACGATTTCCACTTGGAGATTACCGGCAGAATTGACGGCATCGTTTACCGAAACGATGTTTTAGTGCTGGAAGAAATTAAATCAACTCATCGTGATTTGGATGAAATAGATGAAAAGACAACGCCAGCGCACTTAGCGCAAGCGAAATTATATGCCTATATGTATGTTTTTGAACACTCGTTAACAAGCATTATGGTTCAGCTTACTTATATTCATGTTGACGATAAACAAGTGAAAGCAATTCTGAAAAAATATACCCGCAAGTCATTAGAAAAGTATTTTATAAAAGTTACCGATGAATTTTTAAAATGGGAGCGAAAAATAGCATTCCATGAGGAGTCAAGGCTTAAGTCGATTACCGGTTTAACGTTTCCATTTTCCCAATATCGAATCAATCAACGAGAACTGATGGGCCATGTTTACCGAACCGTTTTGGATCGCGATATCTTGTACGCAATTGCCCCAACAGGAATTGGCAAAACAATTGCGACCATTTTCCCGGTTTTGAAAGCAATCAACAATCCAGCCGAAAAGGTTTTTTACTTAACCGCAAAAAACGATGGCAAACAAATAGCTCTAGACACAATATCGTTACTTGAAAGTCACGGGTTAATCGCTAAAACATGCGAAATAACAGCTAAAGATTCTATGTGTTTTTTGAAAGAACGCGACTGCGACCCAGAAGTATGTAAATATGCCAAGGGGTATTACAATCGAGTATATAAAGCGATTGATGATTTATATGAACATGAATCAATAATGCGAAAAGATATAATAAGAACATATGCTCGCAAACACCGAGTGTGTCCTTTTGAATTGTCACTTGATATTTCAAACTATGCAGATATGATCATTGCGGACTATAATTATGCCTTTGATCCGCGGGTCCACTTAATTCGGTATTTTGATGATGACCGCTACAAGCCAATCTTACTGGTGGATGAAGCTCACAACTTAATTTCTCGCGGACGAGATATGTATAGTGCAACCGTTTCGGAGTCAGAATTGATTAAATTGTTGGAACTCGCGAAACCGTTAAAACCATCTCCATCCCGCGATATCAAAAGATTATTGGAAATTTTTACTGAATATCAGATTAATATGATTGACGTTGATTTTGTCAAAAAAGAAAGTATCAACGATTTTTTAATTCAGACTTTCAAAAGAGTATTATTTAAACTGGATCGGATTATGATGGAGGGCTCAAAGAAGATTCCTAACAAAAATGCCATCTTCTTGATTTACTTTGATTTGGTACAGTTTATCAAAATCAGTGAATTTTTTGATGGCCGTTTTGTCTTTACTATGGAGCGAACTGAAGATCACGACTTTCAGCTATCGATTCGCTGTTTAGATGCCAGCAAATATCTGCTTTCTACTATCAAGGATCACACCGAAGCCTGTGTCTTTTTTAGTGCCACCTTAGATCCAATCCATTACTATAAACAATTATTAACGGCCAATGTTGGTAAAGACATCAAATTGGATTCTGCTTTTATGCAACGCCATTTATTGCTTAATGCAGTGGATGCCGTTTCCACTCGGTATGCTGACCGTAAGGATTCAATTGCTCAAATTATCGAAATCACCAAGGTTCTTGTGACCGGAAAACGAGGTAACTATATTCTATTCTTCCCTTCATATCAATATCTAAACATGGTTAGGGAACGGCTTGATGTTGATTTAGAAAAATACGAAATCATTGTTCAAAAAAAAGACATGAATTTTCGTGAACGCCATGAAACCATCGAAATGTTTAAAACCGCTTCGGATAAAACTCAAATTGGAATGTTTGTTATGGGCGGTGTGTTTGGTGAATCGATTGATTTAATTGGTGATATGCTATCCGGAGTTTTAATCGTTGGGGTCGGATTGCCAGCTTTATCCCCGATAAATAATTTATTGAAATCCTATTTTGACGACGAATTTAATAGTGGATTTGATTTTGCATATACGTATCCGGGAATTAATAAAGTCATCCAAGCCGTCGGTCGGGTCATTCGCAGTGAAACTGACCGAGGAGTAGCAATTCTTATCGATGATCGATTTACTTCGCGTAAGTATTTATCGATTTATCCTAAAGAGTGGAGCCATCTAAGAATTATAAATGATCCAAAGAATTTAAAAAAAGTGATTCGTGATTTTTGGAAAGCCGAAGAGGTAACGGAGGAAATATATGTTAAAACGGATTCGTAAAGTAGTGTTTGGTCTTTTACTTATCATTTTGATGCTGGTATTGGTGTTACTATTAACTATCAATATCCCATTTGATTTCTTTGCTCACGAGCAATCCGAACAAGATTACTCTCATTGGATGAGCGATACTTTGACAACCGATCAGCGTATAATTGATGTTGCCATGTTAGGGGCTCACGATGCTTTTTCAGCCGACATCAATTTATTTAGTCAAACTGATGTTCATTCGGCCGCCAGTATTCAGACGGGAATTACCGGCTTGCTTATCAAAGGGTTTTCTGTCAAGCAATCGAAAACACAAGTATCTGGAATCACAGAATTATTAACTGCAGGTGTTCGTTATTTTGACATCCGATTGACTTACAATGAAGAGAAATCATCATGGTACACCACTCACACATACTTTTCAAACGATCTTGCTTCTGTACTTGAGGAAATGAATACTTTTCTCTTTGCTCATCCAGGAGAATTTTTGCTTTTAGACATACAGCATGTTTACGGGATTGACTATGACAATCCCGCGGAAAACGACGTGGCCTTTGCGGAGATTAGAACGATATTTGCATCCGCAAACGTTTTAGAATATGCATATGAACAAGGCACTAAGGAACTCAACGAAATAACATACGGAGATATTACAAATAATAAAGTTCAAGCTGGAGTCATGATTTTTTCGAAAATGGCAAACAATGATAATGCTTTTTGGGATTATTGGTCTTCGATTTATTCCGCTTGGCCGAATACGGATGTGCCAGAAACTGCATATGCATGTCTTGACACCTACGCCGCAAATATAACGTCCGGCGATGCTCTTACTGGTGCTTTGCCAATTGTGGAAAATGCCAGCGCAATCAATGCTCAAGAAGGTATTCGGGTTTTACAGGGGGTATTGACTATGCAAATGAATGGTGAAGGAATCATCAATGCTTTGATTAAATGGAGCTTAATCGATCGCGCCCGTGAATTTAACTCTAATTTGATTGATCAACCTAATTTTGCTAATTGGATGATGACAATGCCGGTAATTATGGTTGATTATGCCGATACAAACTATGAAAACTTCCTTGATCGGGTAATGGAAATGATTATATACTATAACGAAACCACCTAAAAACGTTCCTCGCACGTGTGTGACGCGATAAATAAGATGAGAAAAACGCAAAAGCGTGAACTTAAGATTAAAAGTTCTTGCTTTCGCGCTTTTTTTTTGATAAAATATACAATGCCTGTGAAAACGGGCTGGCTGTGACTCGTGAGGTGGCTGACACACACATAGGCGTTGTTATGACAATCAACCTATTTGTTCAGGGAATTCACGACGAGCAAGTATATAAGAGAATTTATATGCAAAGGAGGATTTATTAATGGCTACAAATCAGGTAATCAGAATCAGATTGAAATCCTATGATCACAGATTGTTGGATCAATCGGCAAAGAAAATCGTCGATACCGCCAAAAAGACGGGCGCAACGGTTTCGGGACCGATTCCACTACCAACCGAGAAGGAAGTTTTCACGGTTCTTCGCAGTCCTTTTGTTAATAAGGACTCTCGCGAACAATTCGAACGTCGGACTCATAAACGTTTAATTGACATCGTGAACCCATCGGCACAAACAATCGATTCATTGATGCATCTTGACTTACCGTCGGGAGTCGACATCGTTTTAAAGTAACACGCATCATTATAAGTCAATGAGTAATAAAAATAATGTAGGAGGTGCACTCATGGCAAAAGGTATCTTAGGAAGAAAAGTAGGCATGACGCAAGTGTTTGACACCGCGGGAAAATTGATCCCTGTAACAGTGATTGAAGTAACCCCAAACGTTGTCCTGCAGAAGAAAACCGTTGAAACCGACGGATATGAAGCCGTTCAACTCGGTTTCGGTGAGAAACGTGCTAAATTAGCAAACAAACCGGAACAAGGTCACGTGGCCAAAGTCGGAACAACCCCTAAGCGCTACATTCATGAAATTCGTTTTCCAGAAATGATGGAATGCGAAATCGGCCAAGAGGTAAAGTGTGATATATTTGCCGCTGGAGAATATGTAGACGTAACAGGAACTTCAAAAGGCAAAGGCTTTTCAGGTGTCATTAAACGATTTAATTTCCATCGTGGACCGATGGCCCATGGTTCGAAATATCATCGCGGCACTGGTTCAATGGGCGCAACCGGACCTCAACACATCCACAAAGGCAAAGGAATGCCGGGACGGATGGGTGGAGAAACGGTCACCATGCAGAATCTTGTCGTCATCAAAGCTGATCTTGAGAACAACGTCTTGTTAATCAAAGGCAATGTTCCCGGAGCCAACAAATCGTTTTTAATCATCAAAAGCGCAGTAAAAAAACAAACCAAATAATTAAAATACTTTGAAAGGAGGATTTGCTATGCCTAAGTTAGCACTGTTAAACCAAGCTGGACAAACCGTTGGAGATATTATTCTGGCGGACGAAATATTTGCAGTAGAACCCAACCAAGGCATCATTTATGATGTTGTTAAAGCTCAAAGAGCGGCGATGCGTCACGGAACGCAAAAAACAAAAAATCGTTCTGAAGTAAGTGGCGGTGGCCGTAAGCCGTGGCGTCAAAAAGGTACTGGACATGCTCGTCAAGGATCAATCCGTGCTCCGCAATGGGTCGGTGGAGGCGTTGCGTTTGGACCAACCCCGAGAAGCTACGACTATAAGATTAACAAAAAGATTCGTCGTTTAGCGATTAAGATTGTTTTATCTGATAAAGTCAGAGAAGCCAATTTCATCGTCCTTGACGATCTGACACTTGAATCCTATAAGACCAAAGGAATGGTCGAAGTATTCAAAAACTTGAAACTTACCGGAAAAATCATGTTGATTCTCGATGAAGTTGCTGATTTTGTAGATATTGCTTCTCGTAATTTGCCAAACGTACAAACTACTGTTTTCGAACATGCAAGTGTATATGACATTATGAACAATAACTGCATCGTCACGACTCAAAAGGCAATCAAGAAGATTGAGGAGGTACTTTTAGGATAATTATGGATAAATACCAGATTATTAAACACCCAATCGTAACCGAGAAATCCAACAAGTTAGTCGAAAAAAATCAATATACGTTCGAAGTTGACCGCAATGCCAACAAAATCGAAATAAAACAAGCCGTCGAAGCGCTATTCAATGTTAAAGTGAAAAGCGTTAACGTAATCAATGAAATTGCCAAGGCTAAAAAAGTCGGGCAACATTCCGGTTTTAAACCGGCCGTGTCGAAAGCAATTGTTACACTGGCTGATGGGTTTAAAATCGATGTTTACACGGTGTAAACAGGAGGGACCAAATAATGGCTATCATTAAATACAGACCAATGACACCCGGTACGCGGGGCATGACCAAACTGGATTATGCCGAAATCACGACCGATAAGCCAGAAAAATCGTTGCTTGAGCCGATCAATCCGCAATCCGGCCGTAACAACCAAGGTAAATTAACCGTTCGCCACCAAGGCGGCGCAGAAAAACGTAAGTATCGCATTATCGACTTTAAAAGAAACAAAGATGGTATTAAAGGTAACGTTGCGACGATTGAGTATGATCCAAACCGCACTGCCAATATCGCTTTGATTAATTATGCAGATGGCGAAAAACGTTATATTCTCGCTCCGAAGGGCTTAACCGTCGGAATGAAAATTGAATCCGGAGTAACCGCTGACATCGTCATCGGAAATGCTCTCCCGATTCAAAATATTCCAGTTGGTACCGTCATTCACAACATCGAACTTTATCCCGGAAAGGGTGGACAACTTGTCCGCGCTGCCGGAACGAGTGCTCAGATTCTCGGACGCGAAGAGCGTTATGTCCTCATCAGATTAACTTCTGGCGAAGTCAGAAGGATTCTAGGCGTTTGTCGGGCCACCATCGGTGAAGTCGGCAACGAAAACTATGAACTTGTTAATCTTGGAAAAGCGGGTAGAAAACGCCATATGGGCGTTCGTCCAACCGTTAGAGGATCCGTTATGAATCCGGTTGACCATCCACACGGCGGCGGCGAAGGCAAACAACCTGTGGGCCATGCATCACCGATGACTCCATGGGGCAAAAAAGGCCGCGGCAAAATTACCAGAAAACATAACCTGGCTAGCGATAAATTAATCGTTAGACGCAGAGATAAGTAAGGAAGGAGGAACTCAACATGTCACGTTCAATTAAAAAAGGTCCATTCTGTGATGATCATTTAATGAAGAAAGTTTTGGCAGCCGTCAAAGCAAACTCCAAAAAAGTCATTCAAACCTGGTCTAGACGTTCCACAATTTTCCCACAATTCGTCGGCTTAACATTCGGCGTCCATAACGGAAAAGAACACATTCCGGTTTATGTCACCGAAGATATGGTCGGTCATAAATTGGGAGAGTTCGCTCCGACCAGAACCTTCCGTGGTCACTCAGACAAGAAAGTCGTCAAAGGCGATTCCGGAAAACCGTCGATTGGCACTCCAACTGCGACTGAACCCGTAGCTGCAGCGCCGCAACCGGCAGCAGCAGGAGGAGACAAATAGATGGAAGCTAAAGCAAGCGTAATTTTTGTACGCATCGCTCCTCGCAAAGTGAAATTAGTTATCGATTTGGTTCGGGGAAAAAATATTATTGATGCCCTTGCCATTTTGAGAAGCACGCCTCGAGGAGCTTCAGAAGTTGTTGAAAAGCTAATTCAATCAGCCGTAGCTAATGCGGACCACAATTATCAAATGGATCAAAGCAAGTTATATGTCAAAGAAATTTTCGTCGGTGGGGGAAAAACTTACAAAAGAATGCAACCGCATTCCCAAGGACGAGGATTTGCGATTTTGAAGAGAACTAGCCACATATTCGTAACTGTGGCAGAGAGAGAATAGGAGGGATTTTTATGGGCCAGAAAGTCAGTCCAGTAGGACTTCGTGTTGGAATTATCCGCGATTGGGACTCAAGATGGTACGCTGACAAAAAAGATGTCGCGAACTTATTGATTGAAGACATAAAAATTCGCACCCTTTTGTACGATCTGTACAAGAATGCTAGTGTCTCCAAAATTGAAATCGAACGGAGCAAGTCCCGGGTTATCATTACCGTTAACACTGCAAAACCAGGTATGGTAATCGGACGTGATGGTGTGACAAAAGTCGCCGTCATTGAAAAGTTAAAAACGTTATCAAACAAAGAAATATTCTTAAATATCGTCGAAATCAAACATCCGGAATTGGATGCAAAATTGGTTGCTGAAAGCATTGCAACGCAGTTAGAAAACCGCGCTTCGTTCCGCCGCACTCAAAAAGTGGCGATTCAACGCGCTTTAAAAGCTGGAGCAAAAGGTTGTAAAACTTTGGTTGCTGGACGTTTAGCTGGAGCTGAAATTGCTCGAAGCGAAGGATATAACGAAGGCAACGTTCCGTTGCACACACTACGTGCCGACATTGACTACGCTCTTGCCGAGGCTCACACAACCTATGGTAAACTTGGCGTCAAGGTCTGGATTTATAAAGGTGAAATCCTTCCTGCCAAGAAGGAGGCTAAATAATCATGTTAATGCCGAAAAGAACTAAATTTCGTCGTCCGCATCGTGTCAGTTTTGAAGGACACGCTAAGGGTGGATCCGAAATCGCATTTGGACAATATGGGTTAGTCGCTCTTGAGGGTGCTTGGGTATCTGCCCGCCAAATCGAAGCGTGCCGTGTTGCCATCACTCGTTATATGAAACGTGACGGACAAGTCTGGATTAAGATCTTCCCGCATTTAGCGAAGACGAAGAAACCGATGGAAGTTCGGATGGGATCTGGTAAAGGTTCTCCTGAAGAATGGGTAGCCGTCGTTAAAGAGGGTTTGATCTTGTTTGAAATTGCCGGAGTGACTGAAGCGATCGCACGCGAAGCATTTCGACTTGCATCATACAAACTGCCAATCAAGACCAAGTTTGTTATGAAAGAAAGTGGTGATTCTAATGCTACACGTTAGTGAAATCCGAAAAATGGACACCGCTGCCATTTTAACAGAAATCGAAAATATGAAAAAAGAAATGTTTGACTTGCGTGTTAAACAAGCAACTGGTCATTTGGAAAACACGGCACGTCTCAGCACTGTAAGAAAAACCATCGCTCGTATGAAAACTATTCTTACCGAACGAGAAGTCGAGTAGTAGGGAGGATACTATGGAAGCTAATCAAAGAGTGTTCACCGGTACCGTCGTCTCCGATAAGTGCGATAAGACGATCACAGTCCGAGTGACAACATACAAAAAACATGCTATTTACAACAAACGCGTCATTTCGTCGAAAAAATTTACGGCTCACGACGAATTGAACCAGGCCAAAATCGGCGATGTCGTTAAAATTATGGAATGCCGTCCGATTTCCCGCTTGAAACGGTTCCGTTTAATCGAAATCGTCAATCAAGAAGCCAATATCCAATGAGAGCTGAAGGGAGGAACTGACAATGATCCAACAAGAAACCAGATTAAAAATAGCTGATAACACGGGAGCCCGCGAGATTTTGACCATTAAGGTCATGGGTGGAACCAGCCGTCGCTATGCCAATATCGGGGATATTATCATCGCAACCGTCAAACTTGCCACTCCGAACGGCCTCGTCAAGAAAAGTGAAATTGTCAAAGCCGTCATCGTAAGAACTAAAAGTGGCGTTCACCGTGCTGATGGATCTTACATTAAATTCGATGACAATGCCGCCGTAATCATCAAAGATGACCTCAGTCCGAAAGGGACCCGGATCTTTGGACCGGTTGCCCGCGAGTTAAGAGATGCTAATTTTGCCAAAATCGTCTCTTTAGCTCCAGAAGTTTTGTAGGGGGACGAATATGAACTTAAAAAAAGGCGATAAAGTCATTATCATTTCCGGTGCTGATAAAGGCAAACAAGGCACCATATCTAAACTATTAATCAAATCAGGACGCGTTGTTCTTGAGGGTGAAGGTTTAACTAAAATCAAAAAACATCTGAAACCATCACAAACTAATCCAGATGGCGGAATTATGGACATTGACCGGGCAATTGATGCCTCAAATGTAATGTTACAAGATCCAAAAACTAAAAAGCCAACCCGGATTGGATACAAGACCATCACAAAGAAAGTAAAAAAACAAGACGTCACCGAAGTCGTGAGATTCGCGAAAAAATCCGGCGAAGTCTTAAAATGATGGGAGGAGAAAATAAATGAATCGATTACAGGAAAGATATCAAAGCGAGATTATGCCCGCTATGCAAACAAAATTTAATTATACCTCCGTCATGGAATGTCCGAAGATAAGCAAAATCGTTTTGAACATTGGGGCTGGCGACGCCGTTGCTAATCCAAAAGTTCTAGATGATGCCGTTGCTGAATTGATGCAGATTACCGGTCAAAAACCAGTAATTACCAAGGCTAAGAAATCAATTGCGAATTTCAAACTTCGTGAAGATATGCCAATTGGATGCAAAGTAACGCTTCGTGGTGTCAGAATGTATGATTTCTTCGATAAACTTGTTTCCATCGCCTTGCCGAGAGTCCGTGATTTTCGCGGTGTTAATCCTAAAGGTTTTGATGGACGGGGAAATTACACCCTGGGAATTAAAGAACAATTAATTTTCCCAGAAATCAACTATGATAAAGTCAACAAGGTTCGGGGAATGGACATCGTCATCGTTACTACCGCGAACACTGACCAGGAAGCATTCGAATTGTTAAAACAGTTCGGTATGCCTTTCCGGAAGAATTAGGAGGCGCACAATGGCTAAAACATCGCAAAAAATTAGACAAAAAAGAGGATCGAAATTTCCGGTCCGCGATTACAATCGATGTGAAAGATGCGGTCGTCCGCACTCCGTTTACCGCAAGTTCAAATTATGCCGTATTTGTTTCCGTGAACTGGCTTATAAAGGCCAGATTCCCGGCGTTACGAAATCCAGTTGGTAATGGGAAGGAGGCACTATTAATATGGTTATGACAGATCCGATCGCGGACATGCTTACACGCATCCGCAACGCGAATCAAATGAAACACGAAACCGTGGAAATGCCGGCTTCTAAGTTGAAGTCAGAAATTCTTACGCTCTTAAAAAAAGAAGGCTACATCACGGATTTTAAGCTAGTCACCGATGGTGTCCAAGGGACCATCCGTGTCACATTGAAATATTTGCATAACAAAGAAAGAGCGGTCCGGGGTTTAAAGAAAATCTCGAAACCAGGCTTACGAGTATATGCAAAAACCGATGAAATTCCCAGAGTCTTAAACGGCCTCGGAATCGCTATTGTTTCAACTTCTCAAGGTCTTATGACTGATCGGGAAGCTCGCAAGAAACAAGTCGGTGGCGAAATTATCGCCTATATTTGGTAATAAGATATCATCGAACTCTCATCTTATCAGCGTAAAATAAATATTGGAGGTGCAAGAAAGGTATGAGTCGTATTGGTAGAAAAACGATCATGCTTCCCCCGGGAGTAACTTGCATTGTAGATGATCACAATCACGCTACAGTCACCGGACCAAAGGGAGCACTCGAATTCACGTTTCATCACGATATCACAATCGTTTCTGCTAATAATGAAATTTCTGTAACCCGGCCATCAGATTCTTTACAACACCGCGCTTTACACGGAACCACACGCGCATTGTTGAATAATATGGTTACTGGAGTGACACAAGGGTATCACAAAGTCCTAGATATTAAGGGCGTTGGATACCGTGCTTCATTAAAAGACAGTCAAACGTTAGTTTTAGCGGTCGGATATTCTAAACCGGTCGAAATGACGATTCCCGAAGGATTAACCGTTGAAATCCCAGTCAATACCGAAATCAACATTAAAGGAATCGATAAACAAATGGTCGGTGAATTCGCCGCCACAATTCGCAAAGTTCGTCAGCCAGAACCATATTTGGGAAAAGGCATTCGTTACCGTGGCGAATTTGTACGTCATAAAGAAGGAAAGACTGCTAAAAAATAGCAGATGGGTGATTATAAATGTTTAAGCCAGTAGATAAAAACGCTCAACGTATCAAACGACACGGGAGAGCTAGAGTAACCATTACCGGAACCGCAACCAGACCCCGTCTGAACGTCTTTCGTTCTAATAAAGCAATCTATTGCCAAATAATCGACGATACTGTTGGAAAAACCTTGGTGTCCGCTTCTTCGCTGGATATTGAAAACTGCAAGGGTGGAAACGTTGAAGGGGCCAAACAAGTAGGCGCTTTAATCGGTAAGAAATCTATGGAAAAAGGAATCACCTCAGTCGTTTTTGACCGCGGTGGCTACATTTACCACGGAAGAGTAAAAGCATTAGCCGAGGCTGCTCGTGAAGCAGGGCTACAATTCTAGTGAAGGAGGAAACCCAATGCAAGCAGACAATATGAAGGGAAACCGGGACAATAAAGAACGTAGATCCCGTAAACCATACGTCAAAGAGGAAAAACTATTCGAAGAAAAAGTTGTCCATATCGGTCGAGTGACGAAAGTCGTCAAGGGCGGTAAACGGTTCAGCTTTGCAGCTTTGGTGGTCATCGGCGATCGCAAAGGAAATGTCGGATTTGGATCCGGTAAGGCCAGCGAAGTTCCAGATGCTATCAAAAAAGGTATCGAAGATGCCAAAAAGAATATGGTTAAAATTAGCATTAGTGGAACAACTGTTCCTCATGAATGCTTAGGCGTATTCGGTGCAGCGAAAGTATTTATTCGTCCAGCCGTTGAAGGAACTGGTGTCATTGCCGGCGGAGCCGTTCGAGCAGTTTTAGAATTGGCAGGCGTTCAAGACGTTCTCTCTAAATCTCTGGGTTCCAACTCACCGATCAACGTGGTTCGCGCCACCATGGCGGCGTTGACATCCATGAAGACAGTTGAAGAGATTGCGGAATCTCGCGGGCTAAAACCTGAGGAGGTTTGGAAATAATGGCACAAATCACAGTGACTTTAATTAAGAGTTTAATTGGGCATAAACCCAATCAAGTGAAAACAGTAAAAGCTTTGGGACTAACAAAAGTGCATTCATCAGTTCTCAAAGAAGATACTGAAGCGATTCGCGACATGATTGCTAGTGTTAGCCATCTTGTCAAAATCGAAGAGACAAAGTAGGAGGCTGCCGACATGAAATTACATGAATTAAAACCCATCGAAGGCGCAATCCACGTAGGAAAACGTAAAGGACGCGGAACCAGCAGCGGCAATGGAAAAACAGCTGGCAGAGGAACTAAAGGACAAAATTCTCGCTCGGGTGGGGGAACTCGACTGGGATTTGAAGGCGGACAAACACCGTTTTATAAACGGCTTCCGAAACGAGGATTCACAAATTTCTTTCGGAAAGAATTTGCCATTATTAATGTCAGCCAATTAAATGATTACGCTGAAGGCACAGTCATAACCCCAGAATTATTATTAAAAGACGGAAAAATCAAACGCGTTGAAAGTGGGGTTAAGGTTTTGGGCAAGGGAGCTTTGAATGTGAAGCTGACAGTTCAAGCCCATCAATTTTCCAAATCTGCCAAAACGATGATTGAGTCGGTTGGCGGCAATGCAGAGGTGATTTAGCCATGGAAACTTTAAAAAAAGTTTTCCGTAATAAAGATATGATGAAACGCATCGGATTCACATTGTTGGCATTTTTCATTTTTAAACTGTTAACATACGTGACGATGCCACTTATTGATGCTACGAAACTCCAATCTCTTTTTGAGAACAGTGGCTTTCTTGGCATCGTCAACTCCATCAGCGGCGATGCGTTGCGAAACTATTCAATCATCGCTCTTGGTATCAGCCCGTATATTACATCATCAATTGTAATTCAACTTTTACAGATGGATATCATTCCAGCTTTGAAAGAGTGGGGCGAAGAGGGTGAAGTTGGTAAGGCTAAAACCAATCGGTTAGTTAGATACGTAGCTATCGGTTTAGCATTCATTCAAGCGATTGCGATGACCTTTGCTTTTGATAGCCAATCCACGAGTTTATGGAAATTTGGCGTTGAAAGTTGGGCAACAGCGGGCGGGGCCGACTTATGGTTCTTAGTCTACTTTTATATCGCCGTTGTATTGACTGCCGGAACCGCATTTATGATTTGGCTAGCTGATCAAATCACATTGCATGGAATCGGTAACGGCTCATCAATGTTGATTGTCGGTGGTATTATTATTTCTTTCCCAGGAACGATTACTTCACTTATTCAATATTATATTTTAGGCGACTCAACTGCCCTATCGACCGTATATTCTGATCCAGGATCGGTTGTTGCATATATTCTTTTCGCCGTCTGTATTCTCCTTTTTATCATCATCTTGGTGGGGATTACATACATGGAAGGTGCGCAACGCCGGATTCCAATTCAATATGCAAATCGTCCGGCAGGATCTAAATTTGCCGGAAAATCAGAATCAAACATTCCGATTAAGCTTAACACCTCAGGTGTTATTCCGGTCATTTTTGCCTCAATTATTTTATCCTTGCCAGTAACTATTTTTAATTACATCGATTTTGGCGATAGTTCAGCACTCGAAAACTGGTTGAACCAAATTTTTAGTTCGAGTGAACCAATTGGATTTGCGATATACATGATTTTGATTTTTGCTTTCTCATTCTTTTATTCATTTATAATCGTATCTCCGGAAAAAATCGCTACCAATTTGCAAAAACAGAATGCTTACATTCCGGGTGTTAGACCAGGATTTGAAACCGAAACATATCTAACAAAGACACTTTTCAAAGTCACCATCGTTGGAGCATTATACTTGGTCGTTGTGGCAATTCTGCCAATTGTTGTATCAATGATCCTTGGCCATTCGTACGCTCAAGTTGGTGGAACATCGCTGTTGATTATCGTTGGTGTGGCGTTGGAAACAGCGAAACAAATTGAAACCGACACTCAGGATAAAGCCTACGTCGGTTTCATGAGATAACCAGGCTTACCATGAATTTGCTCATAATGGGAAAACCCGGTGCTGGAAAAGGCACACTAGCATCGATTCTTCAGGACAATTATCATATTACTCACATCTCCACTGGAAATATTTTTCGTGAAGAGATTGCTAAGCGATCACCGCTTGGCCTTGCCGTGGAAAATTTCATCACCAAAGGAGAACTCGTGCCCGACGAACTTACTAACCAAATCGTCAAGAGTGTTTTATCTGAGGGGGATTTTCCCAATGGCTTCATGCTTGATGGCTATCCTCGCACTAAGGATCAAGCTATGGCTTTGGATTTGATCCTTGCTGAATTGAACATGCCTCTTAATTTCGTTGTCGATATTGAAGTTGAAGACGACGTCTTATTACAACGGATTACGGGACGACGAGTTTGTTCACAATGTAACACTATCTATCACATCACACTCCACCCATCGACTAAAATTGATGTCTGTGATGTATGCGGCGGGGAATTAATTCAGCGCGAAGATGATAAGGAAGAATCAGTTAAGAACCGCATTCGAATTTACAACCAAAAGACCGAACCACTGTTAGATTATTACCGTCAAAAAGGTTTGGTTGTTACTCTCGGTGGTCGATTTAAACGGGAAGATGTTTTCGAATTTGTGGAAATGAAACTGGGAGTCACACATGGTAACAATTAAATCACCACGCGAACTCGACTTGATGCGAAAAGCAGGACAAATTGTTGCCATTGCTCATCAAGAAGTAGCAAAACACATCAAACCAGGAGTATCCACAAAGCAATTGGATGAAATAATCGATCATGTCATCCGCTCTCACGAAGCGATTCCTTCGTTTTTGCATTACAATGGTTTTCCGGCCAGTTCGTGCATTTCGGTGAACGAAGTGGTGGTTCACGGCATTCCTAGTCCCAAGAAAATCCTTAAGAATGGTGATATTGTATCAATCGATATTGGCGCCATATACAAAGGTTATCATGGTGATGGAGCTTGGACTTATCCATGTGGAACCATTTCGGATATTGCTTCAAAATTACTAAAAGAAACCGAAGCTAGTTTGTTTGCCGGTCTTGCCCAAGCTAAAAGTGCAGCCCGTCTTACCGACATCTCGCACGCTGTTCAGATTTATGCTGAATCACAAGGATTCAGTGTCGTTCGTGACTTTGTCGGGCATGGCATCGGAACTCACATGCATGAAGATCCACAAATACCCAACTTTGGATTACCAGGAAAAGGTATTACTCTGCGCCCAGGCATGACCATCGCGGTTGAACCGATGATTAATGCCGGCAGAAAAGAAGTCAAAGTACTAGCGGATGGATGGACAACCGTAACGATGGATAAATCGCTTTCTGCTCACTTCGAGCACACGATTCTAATCACCGATACCGGTTACGAAATCCTTACCAAAGTATAGAAGGAGTGATTCAATGACAAAAAAAGACGATGTAATCGAAATGCTTGGCACAGTCGTGGAAGTTCTGCCCAACGCGCAATTCATTATCGATTTGGAAATCGGCCATCGAATCATCGGCCACGTTTCTGGTAAAATCCGTATGAACTACATACGCATTTTACCAGGTGATAAAGTCAAGGTTGAACTTTCAACCTATGATTTAACACGTGGACGCATCACTTATCGTATCAATGGATAGAATAAAACATACAGGGAGGTAAATGGTATGAAAATCAGACCATCTGTAAAAAAAATCTGTGACAAATGTAAAATTATCAAGCGCCATGGCGCAGTTATGGTGATTTGTGAAAATCCCAAACATAAACAAAGACAAGGAAAATAGGAGGTAAACAATGGCACGTATTGCAGGAGTAGATGTCCCTAGAGAAAAACGCGTCGTTATTTCTTTGACATACATTTACGGCATTGGGGATACTTTATCACATAAGATCCTAGCCGCCGCTAATGTATCTGAAGACAAGCGCGTCAAAGACTTAACCGAAGACGAACTCGTTAGAATTCGTTCTGAAGTTTCAAAATATCGAGTAGAAGGCGATTTGCGCCGTGAAGTCAGCTTAAACATCAAAAGGTTGATTGAAATCGGTTCTTATCGCGGAAGCCGTCATCGCAAAGGTTTGCCAACCCGCGGGCAAAACACGCGGAATAACGCTCGGACCCGTAAAGGGCCGCGTAAAACCGTTGCGAATAAGAAGAAATAGAAGGAGGAAAATAGGATATGGCACGTACAGTTGTCAAAAAACGCCGTGTGAAGAAAAACATTCCTCTTGGGGTGGCTCACATTCACTCGACTTTCAATAACACAATCATCACTATTACCGATCCGGTCGGAAACGCCATTGCTTGGAGTTCGTCCGGTGCTATCGGATACAAAGGTAGCCGTAAATCGACGCCTTTCGCTGCCGGTCTCGCCAGCGAAGCCGCCGCAAAGGCCGCCATGGAAAACGGTGTCCAAAAGGTCGAAGTCTCCGTCAAGGGTCCAGGACCCGGCCGCGAAGCAGCCATTAGAAGCCTGCAGGTTGCAGGACTGGAAATTACCGCGATTAAGGATGTCACACCGGTTCCTCATAACGGATGTCGTCCTCCCAAACGGCCTCGCGGTTAGGAGGGAATAATTTGAAGGACTTAAAATTCGAAAAGCCAAAAACCATTACTGAAGAAATTAACGATAACTATGGACGATTTGTCATCACGCCTCTCGATCGCGGCTTCGGTATCACAATTGGTAACTCTTTGAGACGGGTTTTATTGTCTTCATTGCCCGGAGCGGCAATCATCAATACACAGATCGATGGTGTTGAACACGAGTTCACTGCTATCGAAAATGTGGTTGAAGATGTCACCACAATCGTTCTGAATTTAAAGGGTGTTATTCTGACCATCGATTCCGCAAACCCGGGTGTCGAGAAACGGTTAGAAGTCATTGTCGATGGTCCCTGTGATGTTAAAGCCGCAGATATCATCGCCGACGATGAAGTCAGTATTATTAATCCCGATCATTATATTTGCCATGTAAACAAAGGCAAACGATTCCGGATGGTCATGCACGCACGGCGTGGCAATGGCTATGTTAATGCAAACAAGAATGCTCAGTATGAAAACATGGTGGGTGTTATCCCCATCGACAGTTTATATACGCCGATTGTCCGCGCCAACTATACCGTTGACAAAACCCGCGTTGATGATTCTGCCGATTATGATAAACTCATTGTCGAAATCTGGACAAATGGTTCGATAGGTCCAAAAGAAGCTATTGGTATGGCGGCTAAAATGCTTATCGATCATCTTTATTCGGTTGTCGAATTGTCAAATCGGGCTTTGGCCGAAGACTTTATGATTGAACGCAAAAGTGAGGAATCATCGCGAAACCTCGAAAAGCCAATCGAAGATCTTGATTTGTCTGTTCGCAGTTACAACTGTCTGAAACGGGCGGGGATTCATACTCTCGGTGAATTGATTGAAAAGACCGAAGAAGATATGATGAAGGTTCGGAATTTAGGCAAAAAATCATTAAAAGAAGTAAAACAGAAGCTTGAAGAACTTAATTTGAGCTTAGCTAAACACTAATTTGGTAGGAGGTAAATCACATGTCTGCAGGATACAGTAAACTTAATCGCCGGAGTGACAACCGTAAGGCTTTACTTCGCGACTTGTCCACTCAATTGATTTTACACGGGAAGATTGTCACATCGGCTATCAAGGCCAGAGAAATTAAACGTGTTGTTGACAAGTTGGTAACATTCGCGAAAAAAGGCGATTTGCATTCTATAAGATTAGCAGGAGAAACCGTGCGGGAATTGTCCATCAATGATCAAACGGCACTCCAGATCTTATTCAAAGAAATCGGCCCAAGATATAAAGAACGTAATGGCGGTTACACCCGCATTTACAAAATTGGTTATCGCAAAGGCGATAGTTGCCCCATGGCAATCATCGAATTTGTTTAATACCAAACTGACAAATAACCGTACCCAAGTGGTACGGTTTTTTTATCAAAAATGATAATGAAAATTCACATGACATTTCTTCATATTCCTTGATTTTGTAAATGCTTCAATATTAATTACCCTCGCTTTTTTAATTGGGTTTTGATATAATAAAACAGCATGGTGGTGATGAGATGAGCTATATCGACATTCAAAACTTAAACTTTGCCTATCATCCGAAACGCCCGATTCTTAAGAACGTTTCGCTTTTAGTCGATAAAGGTCAATGGATTGCGATTCTTGGACATAACGGAAGTGGAAAGTCTACCCTTGCTAAAACCATGGTAGGATTGCTTGATCCTGATTCTGGCACGATTGTTATTGATGGAATAACCTTATCAGGGGAGACCGTATACGAAATTCGCAAAAAAATCGGGATTGTTTTTCAAAACCCAGATAACCAATTTGTTGGTGTTACAGTTAGAGATGATATCGCTTTTGGAATGGAAAACTTGGGATTTCCGCAAGCGGAAATGTTAAAAAAAATTGACTTTTATGCCGAGAAAGTCGGAATGAAGGCATATCTTGATAAAGAACCGGCGGAATTATCCGGTGGACAGAAACAACGAGTCGCCATCGCTGGGATTTTAGCTATGCAAATGGATGTAATAATATTTGATGAAGCGACTTCAATGCTCGATCCGACCGCTAGAAAAGAACTGATGGATTATATTCGTCAGTTGCATAACGAAGGATTGACGATTATCATGATAACCCATGATATCGAAGAAGCACTTTGGGCGGATCGACTTGTCATTGTTAAAAACGGGGAAATTTTTCGACAGGGTTCACGCGAAGAATTGTTAAAGGAGCCAGATATGTTTATCGAGGCTGGGTTAGAATTACCAGTGGAATTACAAATAAGCAATGCATTAAAAAAACGGAACTTACTTTCTGTGGAAATGGAGGAGCATTTATGGGAATCCAGTTTAAAGAAGTAAGTTTTCAATATCCCAGTTGGGGAAAACAAATGTTTGAAGCGATAAAAAACGTGTCCTTGACCATCAACGACAAGGATGAATTTATTGCTTTAGTCGGAGAAACGGGTTCGGGGAAATCAACTCTGGCCCAGCATATGAATGCTTTGATTTTCCCTACTTCGGGAACGGTTGAAATATTCGGCATCTCTGTGACCGCCAAACGCGATAAGAAAATTAAATACAATACTTTACGACAACGGGTCGGATTAGTTTTTCAGTTTCCTGAGTATCAATTATTTGAAGAAACTGTTGAAAAGGATATCATGTTTGGTCCGAAGAATTTTAAAGTTCCCGAAGAAAAAGCCAGGGAAATGGCCAAAAAAGCCCTTAATATGGTGGGACTAAGCGACAAATATTTAACGCGAAATCCATTCAACTTGTCCGGAGGGGAAAAGAAAAGAGTATCGATTGCGGGAATTTTAGCAATGGATCCGGATATTCTTATTCTTGATGAACCGACCTCGGGACTAGACCCGGTTGGAAAAAACATGTTAATGCGGTTGTTTCAGGAGATTCAGGAAAAAACAGGGAAAACGATTGTAATCATTACTCATGACATGGATCTTGTTTATGAATATACCAATCGTGTTTTAGTCTTAAGTAACGGAATACTAGAGTATGACGGAACGCCAAACCATTTATTTCATCGAGATGACATTAGTAAGTGGCACCTTGATTATCCGACGACGATTACGGTATTAAAATCCATCAAGGATAAATTTCATTATGATATTGATATTTATCAAAAAAATGTCGATGACGCCGTTAACACCATTGCGAAAGCGGTGCAATTATGAAAAATGTCGTCATTGGGCAATATATTCCTGGGAATAGTTTTTTTTATCACATTGATCCACGAACGAAAATTATCGCGGTGGTCATATTAATGGTTGCGACATTCTTGCTTGAGACAATCTGGCAAGTTTTAGCTGGTTTTGGTATCGCTTTGATTTTGATTGTAGCTGGTCGGGTTCCAATCAGAAAAATCATTAAAGGATTAAAACCTTTGTATATTTTGCTACTATTCACTCTCGTATTTCAAGTGGCTTTTAATCGTGTAGGGACGATTGTATTGGATTCGACAATGATGATATCGCCTTATAGCATTTTGCTGATGATAGTGGCCACAGTAATTTGGCGTTTATTGGCATCATACAAAAAATTCTCACTTCTATTGTTCATATCATATCTTATCGGTTTGTACTTTATTATGAAAGATTTAGCTTTTTCACCGATTTGGACATCATGGCAATTAACGATATATGATCAAGGCTTGATTATGTCTGGATTTGTCATCATCCGACTGCTAATCATCATCACCCTCTCGACGGTATTGACACTGACAACTAAACCCACCGAACTAACACAGGGCTTAGAGAGCCTTTTACGGCCGCTGAAGGTCATAGGCCTTAACTCAGAAGACTTTGCCTTAATCATTTCCATCAGTTTGCGGTATATTCCTACCATTTTAGATGAAGCCAACAAAATAATGAATGCTCAGGCAAGTCGGGGAGCAGATTTCGCTGAAGGCCGGTTGAAGGATAAAGTCGTTCAAGTTATTTCGCTTTTGGTACCGATGTTTATCATCGCCTTCAAACGAAGCGAAGAATTAGCTGATGCGATGGAATCACGGGATTTTGTGCCCGGCAAACCGAGAACCAGAATTCATGATCTTAAATTCAATTATCGGGATTTAGTTACCGCAGTGATAACCGTGCTTTGTTTGACTGGCTCAATTTTGGTAAAAGTCTTATGAGTGGATTTTTGGAGGCAGCAAAGGCTTTTCGTGATGGTGACATTAATGCAGTACTTGATTCACATGTCGTTTTGATTTTAGCGGACAAATCCTTCCATTCAGGCATAGACACGGTAAGTTTATGCCTCAAACAACAAACGGATTTCTTTAAAGACATGACTCAGATTAGCAAGGATTCAAACATAACTGTTTCTTTTCGCAATGCCGCGGGACATTTAATTAAATGTTTTGCCCGAGATAATCGAATTGGGAAAATTATCGAATTTAATCCCGATGACGTTAGGCAAAGAATTAAACTGGTTATCGAGTATGACGGAACTGAATTTTCCGGATTTCAGATTCAGCCGAATGTGCGTACTGTTCAAGGTGAATTGATGGATGTTTTAACAACCATTAATAATCGACCGACCGGAGTCGCGGGAGCATCACGAACCGATGCTGGAGTTCATGCTCTCGGACAAACAGTTCATTTTGATACCAAATATGATTTTTCTGAAGCAAAATGGCTGATGATTCTTAATCATGCTTTACCAAGAGATATTCATGTCAAAACCGTTGAAAAAGTGCACCCAACATTCCATTGTCGATTTGATGTTGAAAGCAAGGAATATCGGTATGTTATAAATCTTGGCGAATATTCGCCCCTTAAGCGTAAATATGAATGGACGCCAGGAAAAACTCTTGACTTATTTAAAATGGAAAATGAATTGTCTAAACTGATGGGAACCCATGACTTTTCCAGTTTCTGTAAGGGTGAAAATGAATCGACTATTCGAACCATTTATGAAGCTTCAATGTCAATAAGAAACGACCATTTATATCTTACTTTTATCGGTAATGGGTTTTTACATAATATGATTCGTTTGATAGTTGGCGCATTAGTCGAAATAGCCAGCAA
>Ga0265297_10001764_pt1 | contig 48124 bp, 34 predicted proteins | sample Munlanlwell13791_FD_192502 | JGI IMG/M metagenome (GOLD analysis project Ga0265297, IMG submission 192502) | Leachate microbial communities from a municipal landfill in Southern Ontario, Canada - Leachate well 137-91 | ecosystem: Engineered > Solid waste > Landfill > Unclassified | place...
ATATCCGGCTTGGTTTGCTAAAATATATGTAGAATAGGCTACGCCCCATTGGTCTTGACCATCGGTTAGTATACAGACTGCCTCTTTTTTACGGAGCGGAAGTGATTCGAATGGCAGACTGTCCAGAAACGTCCTGAAACGTTTTAATTCGTTGACAACCGGCTTAGGCGACCTATCGTTCCTGAATAAGCCAAGATCTCGTTCCAGTGCATTCCATTCATAAGGGGGAAAATCAAGTAGGTTTTGGTCATAAGCGCACCACCAAAGCATCCCGTGACAGTCGTTTGCCCAATTATTGAATAAAATGGAACGTAGGAACTCTGACTTTGTCTGTTCATTTGTTTCCATGGGCCCCATAATTCCGGTCTCTTCAACCAGACATGGTTTCCCGCCTATATCGCCGTAGAACCTCGTTTCGGCGGCAGAGTGCATAATTGACCTTATCGTGTTAGCCGGGTCCAGGTTGGTGTGAGGCGTCCAAAAGAGGTAAGGATGCGTGGTAAGTAAGTCTGTCAGTTCGCCCTGATCCTGCATGCGCCATTTAGCTTTACTGTCAGATGTTAAGCTGTGCATTCCGGAGACTACCGGATGAGTTTGATCTTCAGCCCTGACGGCGTTGGTGACAGAGGCAGTCCACACGTAGGCAGCCTGTGAACTTTCAACATTTTCCATCTCATTGCACTCATTCCCAAGGTCCCAGGCAAGAACTGCAGGATGGTTCTTAAATTCATGGACCATATTTCGCACTAACCTGATCTGCCACATGATGGAGGTGGGATCGGACAAGATTTTTCGTCCATCCAAAGCCTGGGGAATGAAAAGCCGTCCGCTCATCCCTCCTGTAATTAAACCAACTATCAGTTTGATATGATGTTTTTGAGCCATATCGGCAAATTGACGGAAATGCTCCAGCGCTTCAACACTAACTCCATCTTTCCCCGGGCCTGTGCCGGGAAGCGGGCCATCTTTGAAACGCACCTCCTTAAAGCTCCCATTAGTTCCATAAAACTGGAAGATCGGCTGAAAATCGGGCCAAATAGCAAATACCCTGATGACTTGCATGCCTGCTTCTGATATTTGTTTAAGGTCAGCATCCACAACATGGGGGCGCCAGTCTTTCCACATATTGGTACCGGCATGCGAAGCCCAATAATTGCAGCCCAACACATACTTGCCACTTTCCGTAATAGAAATTGAACTATTTTTCTTTAGTTGTGCAATGGTGTTGCCGGCCAGAAAAACGGAACAGAGTAACACGAATATCCGAGTAAGATTCTTCATTTTAAAGGACTTTATTATTTTAAAATCACCTCCAGTACCGGGATTTCAACCGGCGGTTTCTGAACAGGCAAATCCAATACCAGATCATTCCCGTTCAATCCATCGCTCTTGATGTAACTGATTTCAGAAGCATCATGTAAAAACTGGATGTATTTTACCTTACCCGCAATATTCTTAAGGATTAATTTCCCCAACGGATAGACAAGTAAATGGACATATAACCGATTGGTTTTTGGATTGTATGTCAGAAGCGTATTATTCGGTTTAACAAAATCATCGGGAGCCTGTGTACATCCATAAATGGAACGGTTATTAAATTTCATCCAGTCTCCCATGGCTTTTAACCTTTCCGTAGCCCGATAATCAAATACTCCACGGGCGGTAGGCCCGACATTGAGCAGCAGGTTTCCACCCTTGCTAACGGATTCTGCGAGTAGTTCGATAAGTTGAGCTGGTGATTTCCATGTATTTTCGTCCCGGTAATAACCCCATGAGCCGGAAAAGGTCTGGCAAGTTTCCCATGATACACGTTTCCCATTATACTGAGGCCATGCAACCACTTTTTCCTGTTCGGGAGTCGTAAAGTCCCACCCACCTTTAGCATCCTTCAGGTCAAGCCGGTCATTTACAATTATACCCGGCTGAAGTTTACGAACCATTGCAAGAAGCTTTTGGGAATCCCAATCTTCATGTCCTTTTCCAAATTTTCCCGGGAAGGAGTAATCAAGCCAGAGAATATCTATCTTTCCATATTTTGTCAGTATTTCTTTAACCTGATTGAATAAATATTGGCGATATTTACTCATGTCACGGTTTTTATTCAGCTCGTTGTACTGTTCTTCAGTCTCACCACGTTGGGGATGATTCCTATCGATTGTGTAATCGGAGTTGTGCCAGTCGATAAGACTATAGTATAAACCAACTTTAAGTCCTTCTGCCCTGAATGCATCCAGCCACTCTTTAATTACATCTTTACCGTATGGTGTGTTAGTAACTTTGTAATCGGTATATTGTGAATCGAATAAACAAAAACCTTCATGATGTTTGCTGGTGATTACTGCATATTTCATTCCTGCTTCTTTTGCAGTTTTTGCCCAGTCGAGAGGATTAAACAAATCGGGATTGAAATTGTCAAAATACTTCTGGTACTGTTCGTTTGTAAGCTTTTCATAACTTTTAACCCATTCATGACGCGCAGGAAGAGCGTACAATCCCCAGTGAATAAACATACCGAAACGAGCATTTGTCCACCATTCCAATCGTTCAGTTTTTTGTTTTTCCGTTTCGCTAAACTGTTTTTCCTGCGAATATGCCTGGCTGAACAAACCGAATAGCAATGCCAATATTAAAATTAAATTTTTCATAGATCATTTATTTATAATAGTTTTTGGAGTTTTAGTGGCGATTTTTAAAGTATTGTAAGCCTTTTCATTTCTCAACCTTCGTTTATTGGTTTAGTCCTGACACCTGTATTTCCTCCCTGGGAAAGCATAATATCGTAAGGAGTATTTTTTTTATAAGATCCGCAAGTAAAATCAGGAACATTGATTGAATTTGAGCGGTTTGCCACTGACCATTCACTTAGCGGTGCAATTGAGCTCCAAAGTGCTGCATCGTACACATTTTGATCCAATGGAATGCCATTTCGCAGGCAATCAATCAATCGCCAATCCATCATAAAGTCCATGCCGCCATGTCCGCCGACTCTTTTAGCCATCTCTCCGACCCGTTTCACAATTTCAGGAGTATATTCTTTCTCTAACTCCTTCATTTTCTTCTCATCAAACCATTCATCTCCCTGAGCAATTCTTGCGGGTTCAGGCCACTTACTGGCCATACCTTTCGTACCGCTTATCAGATGGATTCTTGAATAAGGGCGTGGACTGGTGACATCATGCTGAATCATAATTGTTTTGCCCTTTTCTGTTCTGATAACTGTCGTATTCATGTTCCCACGATAGGAGTTTGTGGCAAATTCCTTGAAAAAGCTATCTGTTTTCGCAAGTTCTTCAGCCTCCTTGTCCATGTAAAAATCATTACTAGACATTGAGGTCAGATAATCCATTTTATCGCCACAGTTTATATTCATTGCCTGACATACTGGTCCTAATCCATGGGTTGGGTAAAGGTTCCCATTTCGATGCTGATTTTCCTTTAACCGCCACATATCGGTATAGCCGGTCTTGCTAAAATTAAGCCATCTTAAATCGTGGATATATGCGCCTTCAGCATGAATTAATTCTCCGAAAAAGCCTTGTCTGGCCATATTGAGAGTCATTAATTCAAAGAAATCATAACAACAGTTTTCAAGCATCATAAAGTGCTTTTTAGTTTTTTCAGATGTTTCAATTAACTGCCAGGCTTCTTCAAGTGTAACAGCTGCGGGGACTTCAGAAACTGCATGTTTATCGTTTTCCATTGCAAAAACTGCCATTGGAGTGTGAAGTTCCCATGGCGTTACAATATAAATTAAATCATAGTCAGGACTTTGGCACATTTCTTTCCAGGAATCTTCTTTTCCTCCATAAGCTTTTGCTAAAGGTAGTCCGTGATCAGAAAGTATCTTTTGAGCTTTGTCAACACGATCCATACTTTTATCGCATAAGCCCCTGATTTCAACCCCCTCTATATAACACAATCTTTCAACAGCCATTGGGCCTCGCTGGCCAAGTCCGATGATTCCCAATCTTACTGTTTCAATCTTTGGAGCTGCATAGCCACACATATTGAAAAGCTGAAGGTGTATTTTTTTTGCTGATTCTTCGATATCTGAAAAAGGAAGAACTTTATTACTCTTTGTAGAATTACTTGCGGCCAGTCCTGTACTTAATACTCCTATGCCTACACTTGCAACAGAGGCAACCTTTAAAAAATCTCTACGAGTTGTTTTCATATACTCTATTATTTGTTTTTTAATTGTCAGATGGAACTCGCCATGAATTATCATGCTTCTGAGTAAGAGTATCTCTCATGGCTCGTTTCATTTGGTTATGTGATTATTTGCTTAATATTAAATTGAAGTATCTGGAAATCTCATCTTCTGATTGATGACATTACAATAAACACTAAAATTATTTGGTCTTAAAGGTCTAAGTCTTAATTATGGTAGAGGTACCTGAGAGCTTCTTTTTCATATCGTTCTTTACCGGATATTTTAGCATATCAACATAAGCTTGCATATTCAGTCCCAATTAAATAGCTCAATTTTACCATTCAACTTCCACTTATTTGGAATTTTCCTTTCCATCCAATCTAATGGCTCTCCTATGGGTAACTCTTGCGAGGCCAGGTTAAAGCATTCCTTTATTGCGCTCTTTTGGATAGTACCTATTGCTTCGGGCTGTGCGGATATGAAAAGTGGAGTGCCGCTTTTTGCCACCAATTCCATCCATTGTTTATTCTTCTGCCAATCCGCTTTTACGGTTAAACCAACGCAATCGGCATCAGCAGAATAAAAGGTGCCATGTTGTACACCTCTAAATGCCAGTGTATTCACACCGTTCCCACGGGTTCTTTCCCATTCATTACCTGAAGTATCATCACCGATACGGTTCAACTCGAATATACCGGCAGAAAGATGACTTATTGTATTGCAACCAATAATGTAATTTTCTCCGGTTCCTTCCCTGATGGATTTGTAAAGCCGCAGGATAATTTCCGCATTTGTCTGTGATTGGTCATACATCTTCCAATCAGGCTCAGTCATTGAACCATCCCTCATCATTTCAAATCCCCATTTACCAAATAAATCGAAAGAAGTGTAATCGAATTTTACCATTTCATAGCTCCATTGACTATATAGCTTAAAGTATGATTTGATGCGCTCTAAATTTTCCGGTATGCTTGGATCAAGTACAGGATTATTTTCTTTTCTTCCTTTAATCAAAGGGAGCATTATTGATTTTGGATCCTTGTATCCGCCACAAAGAGGACGTGTCCAGATGCCAGGTCGCATGCCAATTGATCTTATTTTTCCTGCCATGCTGCTCATTTCACCAAAGTTCGAATTTTGAGTGCTCACATCGCCCCAACTACTATCATCTGGTGCAGAGGGCGATCTTTCGAACCAACCGGCATCTATCACTGAAAAAGGAGGGTTACTCAAACTCCCAGCCATTGGCATCATCAGTTCCGTATGTTCAATGATGAGCTTTTCTGAATTATTGCCATAACTAAAATACCAATCGTTGATTCCATATACCGGCTGCTTTGGCAATCGAGCCTTCTCACACATCATCCGTGTAAAATCCCTGGTGGTTTGGAAAGCCGATTTACCCGGTTGACTTTTTATTGTGACAATCTCTGCAGCATTTAATTTTCTGCCACCAAGTTGTACTCCCAGACCGCCAGACCGCGTATCCATTGTTAAGCTTAATGCAGAGTCGCCTATCCGCCAGAAACAAAATGAATGTGGCGCTGTTTTTACACCAAAACCATAAGTGTCTTTGCCATCAAACTCCATAAAATACCAGGGAAGTACTTCGGTATCTTTAGGCTGATGCCAGGATGCATCACCATAAGTACGTTCCCATTGATCGTTCAAAATGAGGGAATTTGTTTTTGGAGGGATCTTCCACTTCAGAGTTACAGAACTTAGATATAAGCCAGGAGCCTGAATTGTTACTAAAATGCTCTTATCTGACTTTATTAAATTAACTTCAATATTGCCATTCCTCCACTTTTGATTTGCTTTACCGTATAATTGGACCAAATGTCCATCTGTAATTGCAGTCACCTCATCGGGGAAACTAATAAGTTGATTCTTTTGTTTATTTGAGTTGGCAAACAAAGAATCTGTAATTAAGACCGAGGCTAAAGAAGTACCGGTCATCCGGATAAAATTTCTACGATTTATCATGAATTTAAGGATTTCAAAATCAGTTCTAACTGTGCAAAGCTTTTTACAACGTAGTTGGCTTCTGTTTGATTCTTTGGATCAGCATCAGGTCCCTGGTAGGCTACGCACATCATTTGGGCTGCAATTGCAGCTTTTATACCATTGTCTGAATCTTCAACTACCAGACAATGTGCAGGGCTTACACCTAATTTTTGCGCCGCCATTAAAAAAACATCCGGTTCAGGTTTGCTCTTTCCTGCTTGCTTCGCACTAACCATTACTTGAAAGTACTTTTTCAGGTGGGTTTTATTAAGTATCAGGTCAATAATTTCAGGAGTGGAAGAGGAGGCCACAGCCAAAGTATAGCCTTTTGTCTTCAGGTTTTCCAGAAGATCAACAAGTCCAGGCATCACCGGTATTTCATTAAGTTCAGAGAAATACCGGTGGCTTTCTATTCTGTGTTGTTCAATAAGTTCATTCACAGACAGACTAAGAGTATGCAGCTTAGCAATTGTCTGCCACATTATTTCAGATGAAACGCCCATGTATTGTTGGTGTTCTTCATCCGAAATGGGAAGATTGTTCAGGCTGAACTGACGCTTTTCTATCGCTATGTGGATCCGCTCGCTATCAACAAGCACTCCATCCATATCAAAAATAATCGCTTTAATCATGTCTTAATTAATAAGAATTCTTAAAATATTTCTCATGACTCGTTTCATGATTTTAAAATCAATCCATTCCACTTTAAGGTCGTTATTGAATGGGCCTTAAATTTTTGAATCGTCATTATCTTATTCCAGACGATTTTGCAGACAGTTTCATCTCCGTTATTTATAACATTTAGGATAATACCGCCATCAGGATTTTGAAAACCAACATAATTAAGCAAGGCCGAACCACCGGTACAATTGATGCGATAAGCTCCGGGTTTAACAAATTTGCTAAAGTGTGCCAGGTAATAATATAAACCTGTATAAGTTACTTCTTTGGTCTCTCCGTTTATAATAACTACCGGGTGTTGCTGATTTGGACCCTTATCTCCGTGTTCAAGCGAAACCAGCCATGGTCCGCCATTCTGATCAAGGATCATGTTCCAGTAAATCCAGCCAGAGACCCAGTTCTTCATATCGTTTGCAATCATATTGCCCCAAAATTCCCCATCCGAAAATTCAAAAACAGGTGATTTTTTCGGTCCGTTAGGGGGAAAATGTTGTTCTGTTACATAACAAACTTCGGTCATCCAAATTGGAATATTGGGATATTTGTTGTGCATTTCCGAGAGGATGGAAAATTTGTCCCAATCGTAGCCATGAACAGTCATTGAATTGATGTACTGCCTGACTTCCGGATTGTCCAATACAGGTGGAAATTTCTCAATTGCTTCGGGACGGTTTGCCGTTTCACCCAACTGGATTTTTGTAGATAATCCATCTGCCTTTAACCGTGGAACTACGTAGTCTTTAATCATAACTCCCATTGTTTTGTAGGTAACATTTGAATACCATGAGTTATCTGCTTCGTTAAACAAATTAAGATAATTGATGGTAACGCCGTTATCTGCATAAGCCTTTAAGTATTTTGAATAATATTTAGCCAATGAACTATAATATTCCGGTTTAATATGTTTCTCCCCTTTTTTCAGGCTGTAATACATCCAGTCAGGTGCAAAATCCATTGGCGATTCTATTTCAAACTTACCATATCTTGATGCCTTCTTTATAAATGTAATCAGACCATTAGGTCCCAAATCCCTTTGAATAGAAAAATGAAGCATCGCGGTATCGCCTGGAGTATCGTTGTATGTATACCAGGGACCGGCTGAGGCGAAATCGCAAGCGGCAATGGGCGACTTCATCAGCGTATACCCGGCTCCTGATTCAGGATCAAACAACTTTTGCAATACGCTTTCCTTTGTTTCAGCAGGAAGTGAATTAAGGCAAATCATACCCGCTTCATTAAATGTTGCACCGAAACCATCCATCTTTTGAAAACGCGTTTTTTCATCTAACTTAATTACAGCTAGTGAAGACTCCTTCTCTGAAGTAAATGTCGCATCGGCCTTCTTTGTTAATCTGTCGCCATCCTGAGAAGAGGAATAAACTGTAATGACCGGGCCTTTGGATCCCTGGCATTGGACATATTGAACATTAGCCATGAATATACTTACGAATAAAGCATATCGAATCAATCTACCTGATTCACAGTGAATTATTTCTTTCATTTTTCAATTTTTTGTGACATAAAAAATTATACTTTAACCCATGTTCGTTTTTGAGCCGAACGTTCTATTGCTTCCAATACTTCCTGACATTTGACCCCATCTTCAAAACTTGGACTAAAAGGTGTATTTTCAACTATTGAACGAATAAACCCGGCCACTTCAATCACAAACGAATCGGCATAACCAATGCCGTGTCCCTGCGGCCACCATCCGCCTTTATAGGGATGTACATCGTGTGTAACATTTATTTTCCGGAAGCCGGCTTCTTTTGGGCATTGCTGGTTGTCATAAAACATCAGGTAATTCTGATCCTCGAAATTCCAGACGATGGTACCTTTTTCACCGTTCACCTCAATGGTATTGTAATTTTTACGACCTGTTGCAAGACGCGTGGATTCATAGCATCCGGTAGCCCCGCCTTCGAAATTGACAAGAAACTGTGCAACATCATCCACGGTAACTTTGCCCTTGGGACCGTTTGGATGATTGCCGTCCAGGGGTCTCTCCTTTATTAATGTCTGAAGATTTCCTATTACTTCCTTAAACGTTAATCCGGTAACAAAGCGCGTAGCATCGATCGAATGTGCACTGAGGTCACCCAGAGGGCCTGATCCTGCAATCTTTTTATCGAAACGCCAGACCATTCCAAAATTAGGGTTGGTGATCCAATCCTGCGCATATCTTACAAATACATGATAAATTCTTCCTATTCTGCCTTCCTGAACCAGTTGTCGTGCTAAAGCCAGTGATGGTGTAAAACGGTAAGAATATCCACAGCAATGTTTGACCCCTGCTGTTTCAACCGCTTCAAGCATTTCACGGGCTTCGTCCAGGTTGTTTGCCAAAGGTTTCTCACATAAAATATATTTGCCGTTTTTTGCAGCCTCAATAGCAATTTTCTTGTGTAAATAATTAGGTGCTGCAATACTAATGAGATCAATATCGTCACGTTTCACAACTTTACGCCAGTCAGTTTCACAACTTTCCCATCCGTATTTGGCGGCAAATTCCTCCAGGTTTTCGATGCTGTCTTCCGCACAAAGGCATTTCATGACCACTTTGGCCGGAATATCAGACCACATACCCACATTGCGGTAGGCATTCGAATGGGCCACACCCATAAATTTATGGCCGATCAATGCAACCCGGATCTCTTTTTTTGACATTTTATTTACTATTTGGATTTTGATTAAATAGATTTATGAAGCTTTCGTATTAATAATTAATTATCAGACTGCTACATTATTTACATACCTCAATAAATTGTTTTGCCGCAGCTTCGATTTCGGCATCAGTGGAATTAATATTAATACCCCAACCCGCTCCCAATCCACCATCGACCACACCGATGCTTATATTCATTGCCCGGCCCAGGATATCATCGGTACGTGGATAAGATCCTTTGGTATATGGTTGGCCCACTTTCTTCAAATGCGCCAACACATGTTCCATGTTTGCATAGACATGCCAGCCGCTCTGATCGATTGTTTTTGATCCCAATGCCTTCGAAACTCTTAGAGCCATTTCCCTAGTGTCAAATATGACTGTACACAAAGTTGCACAATCACCCTGTGGATCATTTAATGTTCTGAATTTAAATCCCTTAACTTCTGAAATTAATTTTTTGAATTTGTTTCTTTTTTGGCGAAGAGTTTCAATGATTTTATCGAGTTTGGTTAACTGGGCAAGGCCAACCGCAGCAGTGAGTTCATTCATTCGGAAGTTCAATCCAAGCACACTGCGGGTTCCAACTTCCACTCCAAGACGACTTGGTTTATGCCCCTGATCGTGAACGCCAAATGCAGTTTCATAAAGATTTTGATCATTGGTCACTACCAAACCACCGTCACCTGTGTTAATCGTTTTAAATAAGTTGAGCGAAAATACCCCGATATGGCCAATCGTTCCAACTTTTTCCCCTTTGTAGGAAGCTCCGGCTGCCTGACATGAATCTTCAATAACAAAAAGATTATGCTTTTTGGCAATGGCCATGATCTCATCCATTTTGCTGGGATTGCCTAACATATGAACAGGCATGATGGCCTTTGTGCGTGGTGTGATCCTATGTTCAATGTCACTGGGATCGAGCGTTAAACTATCATCTATTTCGGCCAGCACCGGAACGATACCTAAAAATATAAGCGAAGAATAGCTGGCGACAAATGTGTAGGCCGGGACAATAACCTCGTCTCCCGGTTGCAAGCCTATAGCCAAAACCGAAGCAACTAACGAAGATGTACCTGATGATGTTGCCAATGCAAATTTTGCCCCGCTGTATTCGGCAAATTCCTTTTCCAAAGTTGAGACTTTATGAAGAAATCTTGGATCAGTTTCACTCCCATAGCGGAATAGATATCCTCCATGAATTACTTCCATGACTGCATCAACTTCTTCTTTTCCAAACCAATAAGCTCCTGGACCTGACATAATAATTTCTTGTTTAAATGTTTAATAATAATCTTATGAAGAACAGCCAACACGATCCTATGAAAAATCGATGATGTCCGTATTTTCTTTAAAACCCTTTGTGTGGATACCCAAATAAATAATTCCTGCAATCAGCCAGCTTCCACCTATGATAAATGTTTTAGCCGGCAGATTAAGCCAGATCACGAGGCAAATCAAAAATCCAATCGCCGGCGGTAGAAAATTCACCAGAAAACTCCTGGTTGATTTATCCGCTGACTTAAAGTAGTATTCCCTTATTGAGGCAATGTTTACGCCCATAAATGCGATAAAAGCCCCAAAATTGATCAGTCGGGCACATTCTTCGTAATTCAGTAAAATGGCTCCAAGCAAAGCAAGGAATCCGACAAGGATAACATTATAGTTTGGCCCGTGGTACACTTTATCCAGATGTCCAAAAAATCTTTTCGGAATTACATTGTCTCGCCCCATCGCGTAAAGAAGACGCGAGGCACCGATCTGACCCGTTACCCCCGAACCAACACTCCCAATTAGCAGGATGATCGTTAACGAGACGTCCAGCACATAACCGCCTACCCGGTTTGATACTGCCATGATTGCAGTATCAAGGGCGTTGGTCCGGACTGCTTCATCGGTTACTCCCCTGGTAAAGGACGCCCAGTCTGGCCAAGATAACTGTGCCAGGTATATCTGCGCTCCGCTCCAGATGCCCGTGATCAGGCAAGTTATAACAGCAGCAATCAGCACATTTCGCCTGGGATTTTTCACTTCTTCAGAAAGGATAGTTAATCCGTCAAATCCGATATAAGTCAGTGAGGCCAGCGCTGTGGCAGATCCTATGGCACCCAGGGAAAATGTGCCCGAATTGTAAAAGGGCACCGTTGAAAACAGACCTCCCCAGCCATTCTGAATGCAGATATACCGGATGGTAGCTGCCATAAAATAGAACACCACCACGCTCATGACGATCATCATAATCCAGTTTGCCTTTGCTGCAACCTTGATTCCAACCAAATTTAGAATAGTAAAACCGACAACAAAGAATAATATCCAGAAAGGATAGGGAATGAAAGGAAGGAGATGATTAGCGGTTATACTGGTAAAGATAACACAAAGGATGGGTATGAATAAATAGTCCATAAACATAGACCAGCCAGCTATAAAGCCTACGTAAGGATGAATACCATTACCAACATAGGTATAGGCAGAACCGGCTGCCGGATATTTGTTAGCCATGCGTCCGTAACTAAAAGCGGTAAAAATCATGGCTACCATGGCAATGAGTATAGCTGTGACTGCATGTCCTTTGGAAATATTATTTGCATGACCAAATAGTGGCAATGCAGCTACGGGCTGAATGAGAATGATGCCGTAAATAATTAAATCACTAAGTGATAAAACCCTATTTAGCTTGACTTCTGAACTGTTTTTTTGATCAGTCATTTCCAATTTTTTCTTACTAATAAAAAAATAAATTTCCAGCCTATATTTTCGCGGTTTAACTACAAAAAAATATTTCAGTTGAAGAAAAATATTGCTAAAATTCCGTTCTCATTGGTACTTTGTAAGTTCACCTTTTTGCAATATCGAGCATCGTAGTTCCCTATCTGCTGACTTTTATTCTTAGTAATTGGACAAATAACTATTCCAATTAAAATGAATGTATCAGTTCAATAAATTTGTTAACAAGGGGCTTCTCGACACCAGGCATAAATCCCGTTGATTGCGGTTCATATCCCCCTTCCGAAAAGGCTTTGTCGGTACAAATATAGCCGCTTGACCCATTGCAATGGGTTACGATCAGGGTTCCTGAGTAAGGTGATTGCTTTTTTACTTCCATTCCCATTTCAGTCATTAATTCCCCCGAAATTCCGGATAAAACAAGGTCCCCAATTTTTAATACTGTTAGTCTGATTTCTCTGTCACGTCCGCTTTCGTAAGAGGTTTGTGGAAGGTGTCCTTTCCAGGGTTTCTTACCAGGAAAAGTCATTGTGGTGTTTGTTGCCTGAAGGGATTTAACTGGAAATGTTTCGGTTTGAGTTAGCGTTTTCCAGGCTTCAACCCCAACGTGGAATCCAACGACATCAATCTCATAAAATATATTTGTCGGACCAAAAAGTGGATTAATATCGGCGGATGCGCCTGCCGTTACAGCCACAACCACATCTTTCCCTGCCTGATGTTTGATGTACCTGGCTGCTGCTCCGGGCCAATCGCCCGTAATCAGGTAATTTTGGCCGCCGCTGGCTGTTCCGTGGCAAGGCCAGTTTACTAAAACTGCTATGGCATTATTATTCATATCTTCAAATTTTACAACATCCAACTCATGGTCGCAGGGTCCGTCCGGATTTTTCCCAAGCCATATTGTACTATCGGCAAATTCAACACGCCGGTTAATATTCTGATTACAGAAACCTTTACCAATTCCCATATGAAAAGGAACTGGATTTTTCAATGCTTCTACGGCAAGAGATGTAAGTTTTTCTTTCAGTTGTGCAGGATAATCATAACCGGTTTGAGGTGTTTCATTCCTAAAATTTCCGGTTACCGGACCTCCATGGTTGTGAACAGCAGCAATCATAATATACTCCAATGGAATACCGGTTTTTGAAGAAATCATTTTTTTTGTAGTATCAATAAAATTAGAAGAAAATCCAACTACGTCTGCAGAAATAAAAAGGGCTTTGGTTTTTTCGTACGTAAAATATAAAGCCGATGCAAATATAGAATCATGTACCCCGATGAAGGGGGTTGTACGTGATCCATATCCACTCATAAATGTTGGTTTATCTGGCGTAATATTAACCTGACTGGCACCCATTTTAGCCACACTTTTATCACTTATAGAATTTTGCCCGTTTGTTAACAGTGGAACAATACTGATCAGATTGATCAAACATCTGAATATTAATTTACTAGTCATATGGCTTAAATTTATTATTGTATAAACATCTACTCAATCTTTAAAAAGGGCTATTTTGGATTTACGCATCTTCTCCCATTCCTTTAGCAATGGGTCATTTCCTTAAAAAAAACATGGCGAAATGTGACAACGCAAATTAATAGTAGTGTTGTGTTAAGTGTCTAATGTCGCAATGTCATTCCAAACTTGTTTCGGAATCTATTGCTTATCAGTGAGATGCTGGAATAAATTCAACATGATACCTAAATGTTTCAAGCTTAACACAACAGTAGTACTATTTTTTGCATTATTATATTACTTGAATATCAATTTGAAATATTTGAATCTGGATTAATCTGATGCAACTGCAAAAGCTATTCATTTGCGGTCAACTTAGTTTAAACTCGCAATTGATTATTTTACTTTACATTAAGTTAGGAGGGAAAAATCCTCCTAACTTAAAAAATTTCAATAACTAATTCCATTGGTTTTCTACAGTTCCTAATCCCAGGTTAGAATCAATTTCTGCCTGAGGAATAGGGAAAAAATAATGCTTGTCAAGTACATTTGACTTCCCGAAAGCAGCCATCGTTTCCACATTCATTACTTCCTTGAGGATACCCCAACGTTTCAGATCATTGAAGCGGGATTGTTCACCCATCAATTCGAGCTGCCTATCACGTTTTAATAGTTCAAAAGCCTGATCTTTTGTATAAGAGCCCTGGTAAGTATATGCTTCTACACGGCTTCTAACCTGATTAATAAATCCAATGCACCCTGGAATGTCACCTGTAAAAAGTTTACATTCTGCCCGCATGAGCAATACATCTGCATAACGCATCAAGCGAATATTGTTACTGCTTTGCATATTATTTTCTGTCACCTTATTCTCCTTATTGGTCACCTTTTTATACCAATAACCCAATGTGGCAAAATCATATGGTTTCGGCCCGGTTGACATATTATCCTGCCATGTCATATCTCCAATACCTCCATAAAAAGTATATTTAGCCCGCGGATCATTATAAGGTACGCCACTTTCGTCATTATAAGTAAAATCAGCAACACGTCTTAACGGAAATTTCCAGTTGGCCCAGTCATTCCATCCATATAACATTGGAATAATTGTTTGGGTGGACGGTTGAGTATGGCCTTCAGGTGATCCGAAGAATCCCCAAAGATAATTACCGTTAAACCATTGGAACTGAACCTCAAAAATGCTCTCCTGATTGTTTTTATTTGTCTCTCCAAAATTATCCATGTATTTTGTAAGAGGTAGAAGGCTGTATTTACTTGTCAATTTTGCGAATTCTACATCAGCCAGATCATATTTCTTATTGTACAAATAAAGTTTACCAAGAAAGCCTGTTGCTGAACCTTTTGTTGCCCTGCCAATATTAGCATTATCCCACGAATCAGGAAGAAGTTGCTGTGCGGCCTTCAGGTCCTTTTCTGCCTGTACCCAGACAACATCAACTGTTGCTGCTCTGGGTGTATCTTCATTCCCTGATTGGTTAAAAGAAGTTCTCATTGGTACTCTTCCCCAGTAAAATGCCAGTTGAAAATAGGAATATCCTCTTAAAAAGTAAGCTTCTCCCTGACTCTTGCTGACGATGTTGTTTGCATCATCCCCATTTTTATCAATATAAGCCTGTGCCCTATCGATCACTAAGTTTGAACGAAGAATTGTTCTGTAGTTTACCCTCCAGTAATGGTCCATAACCTTATTGGTGTTGGTATAAGTGTACTGCCACAATGGAACAACATCAGGTTCGTTTGGAAGAGCTGCAGCTGTTGGCTCAGATTCGGCTGCCAAAACATCAAACATCTCAGACCATTGAAAACCCATCATGGCATTGAAAAGTAATGATCCGTAGATAGCAGTTGATCCAGCCTGGATTTCACCGGGCGTTTTGAAATAGTTTTCAGTGTTATATGTATTAGGATCCGGGTAATTCATGATATCTTCATTACACGATACCATAAAAAGAATTACACAGAGTAACAAAGCTATGATTGGAGTAATCTTTTTCATATTTATAATATATTTAATTCATTAAAATTATAAACCAACCTGAATACCAAATGATATTGAACGGGCCATTGGAAAATTATACCAATCTCTACCCCTGTTTAGGTTATCACTGGAGAACTCAGGATCATATGAAGGATATTTTGAAAAAGTAAGTAAATTATATCCGGTTGTGTAAATTCTTATACTAGAGAGTCCCATCTTATGAACAAAATTTTCTGAAAATTTATAACCGATAGATAATTGTTTCAGTTTTAAATAGTCACCTTTATAAACCATCATAGAGGAAGGTCTGGTATTACCGGCTGGATCACCAATAATAGCACGTGGTACTATACCGTTTCCTGGCTCAGCTTCACTTCTCCACCTGTTTAAAGTCCAGATTTCACTATTAAGTGTATTTTTCATACCACGGTAATAAGTATAAGCGTAATAATAAACATCACTTCTGGCTACACCCTGAAAATAGGCGTTAAAATCAAATCCTTTGTAATCGAGATTTAGAGAAAGTCCATAGGTGTGTTTTGGAATTGGGTTTCCAATCATAGTCCGGTCTTTATCATCAACTTTACCGTCTCCGTTTACATCTTTAAATTTTAAATCTCCGGGGGAAGTTGTCGAATACTGATAAAAAATCTTTGCAAGATCAACTCCAGTCAATGCAGGATTCGCAACTAAAGCTGCATCTCTTGCACTTTTATTCGCTGCATCCAATTCTACCTGTGTCATAAATACTCCTGTAGCAACATGGCCATACAAATATCCAATGGGATAGCCAACTTCTGTTCTATTTGGAGAATCAATATATGGCTGTCCCAAACCTAATGAGGTTACTACATTATTTATATTGGTGTAGTTGGCATTGATTGAATATTTTAATAGTCCTTTATTATTCTTATAACCGACCTGCAATTCAAATCCTTTATTTTCACAACTGGCTGCATTTATTATAGCATTGCCGGCACCTGTTAAACCATATCCTAGCGAGGAAGCACGTGGAACAGCAAAAAGTATATCGTTGGTATTTTTAATAAAGTATTCGGCAGTAACCGAAAGAGCATTTTTTAGAAATACCATATCCACGCCCACAGTTTTTGATGCAGTAGATTCCCATTTAATATTCTGCGATGCATCAGTAACTACAGTGGCACCCTGAACAGCTTTCACTGGATTTCCTAACGGATAATATACACCATTTGTCCAGACTTGTGATAAATATCGGAATTCACCAATAGCATCATTGCCCGAAATCCCCCAGCTTGCTCTTAATTTTAGCACGTCAAACAAATTCAAATCTTTAATAAAGGACTCTTCATTCATTTTCCAGGCTAATGCGATTGAGGGGAATGTACCCCAGCGATTCCCAGGAGCAAAACGGGGTGAAGCATCACGTCGTACATTAGCTGTCAGCAAATAGCGGTTACTAAATTGATAGTTTAAACGTCCGAAATATGAAAGATAAGCATATTGGGCATAATTATCATTAAGTACCGATCTGGTTTGTGCCTGAAAAACATTCTTTACCGTTGTCTTGGCAAAGCCCTGTCCATAGATTCCTATCCCTCCAGTTGTTGCACCATTCTGCCAAGTGTTTCCAACCATTGCCTTCAGATCGTGGCTTCCTATTTTATGTGAATATGTTAAATAGCTTTCAATAACAGGGTAAATATTGTATGTAGATTGTTCAGTGAAATCCGCGGGAATCGTTCCTCCGGCGTTATTAGCATATTGATCGTTCCAGACTTTATACCTGGAGAATCCACCGGTTACTCCCGCCTGAACATGATAAACCAATCCTTTGAGCGGTTCAATATCTGCCCATAAATTGGCCTGATATGCAAGCGAATTAGTTTCTGGATGAGTTAAATATACATTAGCAACAGGATTCTGGGCATCTGACAAATCAGTAGTTCTGTCGACTTTAGCAAATCCCCAATAATTATTTTCATCCCTGACTGGCATGTATGGAAGAGCCGTCAGAAAAGGGAGCGACCCGGATGCAGCATTTGGTCCTGTGCCTTTTGAAATATTATAAGAAAGTGAAATGTTTTCGCCTGCTTTAAGCCATTTTTTCAGATTAAACTGGTTTTTTATTCTGACATTAAAGTTATCCCAACTTGGATTGATATAAATCGCCTCAGTACGTTTATAAAGGAGACTTACAAAAAAGGTCGATTTTTCCGATCCTCCTGATAAGTCAATATCAACCTCCGAATTCTTTGCAGTTCTGAAAATTTCATTCTGCCAATTAGTGCGATCTATGCGAACGTCGGGTGAGCGCAATCTATCGGTTATTGGCATTTTGGCATTTGTTAACGCATCCAATGCATAATCTACGTATTGGGAAGCACTTAACATATCAATCTTCTTTGGAGTTCCAGCGATCCCCCAATAGGCGTTAATATTAACCTTCAGCGAGCCTGCCTTACCATTTTTGGTATTTACCAAAATTACACCATTCGCTCCTCGCGCACCATATATTGCAGTGGAGGAAGCATCTTTTAATACTTCAATACTTTCAATATCATTTGGGTTAATATTACCCATACTACCCCCCAAGAATCCATCAATAATTACAAGAGGATCGGTTGAGTTGAAGGACGTAACTCCCCTGATTCTAATTTGCCCATTTTCTACATCAACACCAGCCACTTTACCTTGGATCATCGAACCAATATCTCCTATAGTTCTATCGCCTATAGCTTTTTTGGAAACTGAAGCAACAGAACCTGTCAGGTCACTTTTTTTCATAGTTCCGTACCCAAGAGCAACAACTTCTTCAATCCCAATCGTTTCTTCAGCTAAAACCACATTAATGAAAGTCTTTCTTACCACATTCACTTCCTGAGTTTTCATTCCCACAAATGAAAACACCAAAGTTGCATTTTCAGGAATAATGGCCAATGAAAAATTTCCATTGGTATCAGTGATCACACCTGATGTAGTCCCTTTTACAACGACAGATACACCCGGGAGGGATGTACCCGATTGATCTGTGACTTTTCCGGCAATTTTTCGCTGAACCTCCTGGGGAAGCGGCATGTTAGCAGGTGAAATAACAATCTGCCTATCATAGACGGCATATTTTACTTCCTGGTTAGCAAATAAGTGATCAAGAATGGTATTGATCTGTTCGTTATCAGCGTTGATATCAACTTTTCGTTCAACATCAATGAGTTCATTGTTGTACAGAAAATAAAATTCACTTGATCTCTCAATTTCCTTAAGTGCCTGTTTTAGTGATGTTTGATTTAGATTTAGCGATACTCTTGCAGTCTGGGAATAGGTATCAGTTGCTAAAAGATTGAGGGTGGAAACCAGGATCAACAATAGAGTTATTTTCATAATAATTAATCCTTTCTTAATTACGGCATATATATGACCGCCCGGAGAATTTAATCCGAATTTTTTCATACTTTTGATTTGTTAAATGTTGGTAATTAATTTTTTCTCAAGATTGAAGACATTTAATCATTAACGGGGAGGTGCGCTTACACTTTCCCGTTATTTTTTACCGTTTATTTTTCCATAGGCAGATAGAATAGTGTTTATGTTTTGTTTAGTTAAAAATAATCTCCCGCGTTGAATAGGAATTGTCTGCGAGCCTGTTGGCTTTCTTTATCTGATATTTGAGTGGAGATGATTTACCCAGCAGATCAAGCACCTGCTCGATCGGTTCATCTGTAAAAGTTGCGGTAAACCGGTACCGCTTCAGTTCATTGTTATTGATTTTAACATTTACATTGTACCAATTTCCTAATTTTTCGGCTACATTTTCGATGGGGTCATTGAAGAAAACCAATTTACCATCTTTCCAGGCAATGAATTTATCCAAGTCCTCTTCAACGGAAATATTGATTACTTTCCCGTCTGTTTTAAATATCGCCCGATCCGAAGGTTTTAATTCGGCTATTTGTTTTGAAATTCCGGCCACCTCCCTTTCCAAAACAATTTTACCATGTACAAGGGTTGTACTGATCTTATTGGTTCCCGGATAGGCTTGAAGATCGAATGCCGTTCCCAAAACCTTGACATTGATTTCGCTCGTTTTAACGATGAAAGGTTTGGATGGATTTGGGGTAACCTCAAAAAAGGCCTCACCAACCAATTCTACGTTACGGGTTTTGCCCTCAAATTCAGTCGGAAAAATCAGCTTACTTCCCGAGTTAAGATTGACCAACGTCCCGTCAGAAAGTTGAAATTTAGACCGCATACCATAAATTGTGGAAATTTCCTGAACAATCACGGGATGTTCATTTCGATCGGGAATTCCATTAGCACTGTAGTAGTAAATATATACCGATGAAAATAATACGGCCAATAAAAGTACAGCTGCAGCCCTTTGAAAGAATTGAAAATAATTGAATTTTTTAAAGAACAACCTCAGTTTTGTCTGGATCAGGGCATCTTCAACATCAATCGGCCATAAATCAATTTTTTGCCCCGATTCCTCCCACAGCAAGCGATAGTCTTCAAATATTTTTCTGTCGGTAGGATTTGACTCCAGGTGATTTTTTAACTCCTGGTTTTCAGTGTCTGTAAGATTACCGATAAAATATCCGGACATTAAAATATGAATTTTCTCCTGCATTATTTTTCTATGTTTACTGCAAGACGTATTTTCATAAGCCTTACCCTACATCACTTCTAAATTTATTTCAAAAGAATTATAAATATATTGCCATCTCAAATAAACAGCCTACCTTTATGAGGAAGAACTAATTGACCAGAACCACTATAATGAAGATTGAAAATGAAGAGAGTGACCAATTTTTGGTTGCGCAGTTACATTTGGGGAAGGAGGAAGCCTTCGATTTCATTTTCAGAAAGTACTATAAAGTATTAACTGTTCAGGCAATACGGTTTGTACATGATCAGGATATAGCACAGAGTCTTGTTCAGGATTGTTTTGTCTCATTTTGGAAAAAGCGTTACGAAATATCGAATATCGATCATCTCTATTCATATCTATTTTTCATGGTGCGGAACCGGTGTATCGACCATTTAAGGAAACAGCAACTGCATCGACAGGTTCCTATTACGAATCAGACAGATTTTCCGGAAAATGAAACGGAACAGCAGATCGGAGCCAATGATCTGAGTTCACATTTATGGCAGTCAATTTCTAAACTTCCCGAACGATGTCGTATAGCATTCGAATACAGTAGAATAGACGGATTTACCTATTCCCAGATTGCCCAGAAAATGGGAATATCCAACAAGGCTGTTGAAGCGCTAATCAGCAGATCATTGAAATTATTACGTGCCACCTTAGTCGATTTTTTGAGCATTATAATTCTGTTAGCGATTTAGATTTCGTATTTTGTCGCACTTATTTGAAAAGGCACAAATTGGAACTCACAGATTTTCTGCATTTATACCGCACTCATCCGTCCCTGATCGGATTGAAAGAATCACTGACCACCTCCGGAGCTAAAAAAATCTCGGTTTCAGGTCTATCCGGATCATCAGCAACTGTAGCCTTTTCGGTACTGAGAGAGATGATCTCCTACCAGTCTCTCTTCATCCTTGCTGACCGCGAAGAGGCTGCCTTCTTTTTCGACGACCTTCAGGTGCTTGGGCGTGAGAACGAACTGCTGTTTTTTCCATCATCCTACAAACGAAACATATGGCACGACCACATCGACAACGAAAATATCATTCTTCGTACCGATGTATTAAATAAGTTATCCGTCAAGGAGAAAAACTACCTGATCGTAACCTATCCTGAAGCCATTATGGAGATGGTTGTCTCTGAAACCGGACTTCAGAAGCACACCCTCCATGTCAAAACCGGCGAAAAGCTTTCGATCTCATTCATCAATGAACTCCTTTACGAATACGGTTTTGAAAGGGTCGAATTTGTTTTTGAACCGGGACAGTACTCCATCCGGGGATCCATTGTCGATATATTCTCTTATTCGAATGAAGATCCATACCGCATCGATTTCTTCGGGGATGTGGTTGATACCATACGTTCTTTCGATATCGAAGACCAAATCTCCAAAGTTCCCTACAACAAGATCTCCATCATTCCGAACATTCAGGATGGGTTGTCGGAAGAGCAGAAGGTCTCATTCTTTGAGTTTCTCGACAATAAAACCTATCTGGTTTCGAGAGACTTTGACCATCTGACCAGCCACATTGGAGAATTAAGCTTCACTGCGACCCAGGCACAAGGTGATGATCAAGAAATAGGAAACGGTGAATTTCTTTCTGCCGAAAGTTTTAAAAGCTATTTGAAGAAATTTCAACTGGTAGAATTGAAATCAGGCAAAAAAACCGGAGGATTATCTGTCGATTTCCACACTGCTCCCCAGCCTGTTTTCAACAAAAATTTCGACCTTTTGGGAGCTAACCTAAAAGAAAACAGGCACAAGGGATACCACAACCTGATTCTATCCTCCAGTTCAAAACAAATTGATAGGTTACATGCCATTTTTGACGACAAAGGCGATCCACAGAAGCTTGATTCACTGCCATTTGCCCTGCAGGAAGGCTTCACTGACCACGATCTGAAGATTTGCTGTTACAACGACCATCAAATCTTTGAACGCTACCACAGGTACAAACTTCGAACCAAAAAGCCTTCACGTCAGGCCATTACGCTCAAAGAGCTGAGCAAACTCCAGGTAGGCGATTATGTTGTTCATACCGACCACGGGATTGGGAAATTTGCAGGATTGGTGCGTACCGAGGTAAATGGGAATATTCAGGAGGCGGTAAGACTCTCCTACCGGGATAACGACTCCCTACTGGTGAGCATCCATTCGCTTCACCGAATCTCCAAATACAAAGGGAAAGAGGGACAGGAACCTGCCATCCACAAGCTTGGTACAGCTGTATGGCAGAACATGAAGAACAAAACCAAGAGCAAGGTTAAAGATATTGCTCGTGAGCTGATTGCCCTTTATGCTGCCAGAAAAATGGAGAAAGGTTATGCCTACATGGCGGATACTTATCTTCAGCAGGAGCTGGAAGCCAGTTTCATCTACGAGGACACGCCCGATCAGATCAAGGCAACCATCTCCGTGAAAGAGGACATGGAACGGCTGATGCCCATGGACCGGCTTATTTGCGGCGATGTTGGTTTCGGTAAAACGGAGATCGCGGTACGTGCTGCGTTCAAAGCGGTAACCGACAGCAAGCAGGTGGCCATTCTGGTACCTACCACAATTCTGGCCCTGCAGCACTTCAAAACTTTTAGGGAAAGGTTGAAGGACTTTCCATGTAATGTAGAATATATCAGCAGATTGCGTCATTCGGCTGATGTAAAAAGAGTAATATATGACCTTTCAACCGGAAAGGTGGATATCCTCATTGGCACCCACAAGATGATAGGCAAGGATGTAAAATTCAAGGATCTGGGATTGCTGATTGTCGATGAAGAACAACGGTTTGGCGTTTCGGTCAAGGAAAAATTAAAGCAACTAAAAATCAATGTGGATACTTTAACCCTCACGGCTACGCCGATTCCACGTACACTTCAGTTTTCGCTAATGGGTGCGAGGGATCTTTCCATCATTAGCACGCCCCCGCCCAATCGCTATCCAATTTCTACCGAGGTCCACTCATTCGACGAGGAGGTAATCAGGGAAGCCATTACCTACGAAGTATCCAGGGGTGGTCAGGTATTCTTCATCAACAACAGGGTCAACAACATCTATGAACTCGAACGCCTGATTCACAAGCTTTGTCCGGGTGTCAGAACCATCGTTGGTCATGGTCAGATGGAAGGTGATAAGCTGGAAAAAGTAATGTTCGATTTTATCAACGGCGATTTTGATGTTTTAATTGCTACTACCATCATTGAATCAGGGCTGGATATTCCAAATACCAATACCATTCTGATCAACAATGCGCAAAACTTCGGATTGAGTGAACTCCATCAGTTACGGGGTCGCGTTGGAAGATCAAATAAAAAAGCCTATTGCTATCTGTTAACGCCACCACTGGAGGCAATGACACCGGAGGCCAGGCGAAGGTTACAGGCCATTGAGGAGTTTTCGGATATTGGCAGTGGATTTAGTTTGGCCATGCAGGATCTTGACATCCGCGGAGCAGGTAACCTGCTGGGAGGCGAGCAGAGTGGGTTCATCGCGGATATTGGTTTCGAAGCATACCAGCGGATTCTGAACGAAGCGATGGAAGAGCTTAGAAACGATGAATTCCAGGGTGTATTTGAAGAACAGGAAATCAAAGACCAGCAGAACGCTTTCCTGCAAACATCTTTTATCCGGGATTGCACAATCGATACCGATCTGGAGCTCCTCTTCCCGGATGATTATGTCTCCAGCATCCCCGAACGGGTTTTACTCTACCGCGAGTTGGATGACCTGAAAGGTGAAGAGACACTCAAATTATTCGAAAAGACACTGTTGGACCGGTTTGGTCAGATTCCAAAACAGGCGATGGAACTGCTCGATGTGGTAAGGTTGCGATGGTTGGCCATTGCACTGAACATGGAAAAGCTGATTATCAAAGACAAAAAAATGATCTGCTATCTGCCTTCGGATCAGAGCTCCAAATACTATTATTCAAAAGAATTCGCAGGATTGATGCAATGGATCAGTAAGAATCCTGCCCAATGCAAAGTCAAAGAAAACAAAGGAAAACTTGCCGTGATTTTGGAACGGATTGAGTCCATTCACGATGCATTATCCATCTTACAGGCAATATCCCTCTATTTAGCAATAAAAAGAGAACAGGAATCAGTATGAGATATGCCAACCTAACCAAAGTCTCTCTGTGCGGAAGAATGATTATCCTGAATATTCTCTTTCTCAGCGCCTTTTGTTATCAGCTCAAAGCTCAGACTTCCCGTCTGATTTTGCAAGCACAACGTGAGCAAATTCTCAAAGACTCGCTTCGAAAAGCGGAGCAGGGAACGGCTACGGATACCATGCTTCATTTTATCTTTCCACCCATTGAAATAAGGGGTGAATACGTTTACAAAAACAGAAAGCAAGAAAAGAAGTACCACCTGCTTTACGAAGACATCAAACGGACTTACCCTCTTTCGCAAATAGTTTCGAGTGAAGTGAAATTGGTTAACGCCGAACTTGATTCCATTTACAGGACAAAAGCCAAGGGAAAGGCCTACCTAAAATGGTATGAAAAACATATTTACAACACCTACATTGACACACTTAAATCATTAAATATAAGGCAGGTAAAACTATTTATCAAACTAATAAACAGAGAAACAGGAAGTTCTCCTTACGAGTTAATAAAGAAATACAGGGGTGGTCTGGATGCTTTTCTTTGGCAACTTTCTGCAAATGCCCTGATGGTAAATCTCAAAAGTGAATATGACCCTGTTGAGGATGCCATGATTGAGGATATTATCACCAAATTTTACTGATTTAGTTACTTTTTTTCTAAATTTGACGTATAAATCGTGTTAGGATTTCGTCTTTGATGCCGATCAATAAAGAAAAGTCCTGTCACCCATAAAAGTTTTAGCAGTGATAAATCTCAACCGCAAATTACAGAGTCAAAATCCAATCTTCGACCATTCATTGGATCATTTGCCTACCAATCTCACCCATCGGGATGTGCTTACCAAATACGAAAAAATCCCCACGTTCATTTATCAGGAGAGCTCAGATGCATCCAATGAAATAGCTAAAGAGGTTGCTGAACTGATCTGTTCCAAACAGCAAAAGGGTGAAAAGTGCGTATTGGGCCTACCAACAGGTTCAACCCAGTTAGGAATATATGCGGAATTGGTAAGAATGCACAAAGAGGAGGGGCTGAGTTTTAGGAACGTGATTACTTTTAATCTGGATGAATATTATCCGCTTTCATCCCACTCCATCCACAGCTACCATCATTACATGCGGTTGCACTTCTTTAACCACGTCGATATTTTGCCGGAAAACATCCATATTCCGGATGGTACCATTTTACTGGAAGAGGTGCATGATTTTTGTCGCGAATATGAAGCAAAAATTGAAAAGGCAGGAGGAATTGACATTTTGCTTTTGGGGATCGGTCGTAGTGGTCACATTGGATTTAACGAACCCGGCTCAGGAAGAAACACCAAAACCCGAATCATCACACTTGACCCTGTCACACGGCAGGAAGAAGCGATACAATTCAGGGGTTTCATGAATGTTCCACGCAGCGCCATCACCATTGGAATTTCAACCATCCTGAATGCCAAGAAAATCATCCTTGCGGCTTTTGGAGAATCCAAGGCAAAAGTGATCAAACAGATGGTGGAAGACGAGCCCAATAATCTGGTACCTGCCTCCTACATCCAATTTCATGCAAATGCCAAAGTCATTCTTGACAGTGGTTCTGCATTACAACTGATCAGGATGAAGACTCCGTGGCTGCTGGACAGTATGGATTGGTCGGAGGACCTTCTGATCCGAAAGGCAGTTTTGTGGTTGTGTTCAAAAACCGGCAAACCGCTGTTGAAATTGACCGGTAAAGATTACAACGACTATGGCTTAAGCGATCTCCTGGCAACAGTAGGTTCTGCTTATAAAATCAACATCAAGGTTTTCAACGATTTGCAACACACCATCACCGGATGGCCCGGAGGAAAACCTGACGTAGATGATACATTTCGACCTGAAAGGGCTGAACCTGCCCGAAAAAAGGTAGTCATCTTCAGTCCGCATCCGGATGATGATGTCATCTCCATGGGCGGTACTTTGTTACGTTTGATCGAACAAGGGCATGATGTACATGTTGCCTACCAGGTCTCAGGAAATTTTGCTGTATCAGATGAATATGTTACCCGCTTTCTTGATTTTCATCAGGAATACATCGAATTCTATGACAAAGAAAATCCTGTGGCACAACTTCAACAGGAAAAGATCCTCCATTTTATCAAAAATAAAAAGGACAACGATGTTGACATCCCTGACTTAAGAAAAGTAAAAAGTTTGATCAGGAGGATGGAAGCCCGATCGGCGCTTAGGTATTTCGGCCTAAAAAATGAGAACATCCATTTTCTCGACCTTCCATTTTATGAGACCGGACTCAAATCAAAAGCTCCTATCGGTGAACAGGATGTTCAAATTATCATGAACCTGGTGGAGAATATTCAACCACATCAAATATTCGCAGCAGGCGATTTATCTGATCCGCACGGTACCCACAGGGTATGTCTGGATGCCATCTTTATCGCTTTGGAGCATCTTAAAACCCATACCTGGATGAGCGATTGCTGGGTATGGTTGTACAGGGGGGCTTGGGCAGAATGGGAAGCCGACCAGATTGAGATGGCCGTTCCCATCAGTCCGATCGAACTTTCGAGAAAAAGAGAGGCAATCTTGCGCCACCAGTCACAAAAAGAGGGTGCCATGTTTATGGGTGAAGATGAGCGCGAATTCTGGCAACGTGCCGAAGAGAGAAACCGCTCAACTGCCAGTCTATATGATGCCCTTGGAATGGCAGAGTACGAGGCCATGGAAGCTTTTGTTAAGTACTATCCTTGATTGATATTATTCTATGCTTTTAAGGAATGACCTCTCAATCAAATGACTGGTCATTCTTGTTAAGGGGATTCTAAATATTTATTTCAACTTCTTAAATAAATTACATAATTTGTAAATCATACCAATCAAATATAGAAGCAAACTGGAATTATAAATTTTATATCCCCTAAACTGAAAAAGGTGCAGCGCACCGGTTATATTTATAGCTTGGATAATGTAGTATACATAGAAGGTGCAGCGCACCGTAATATTATTCATAATGGCAAACACATACACACAATGTTATTTTCAGCTCGTCTTTGCTGTAAAAAACAGAGATGCCCAGATAAAAAAATCATGGAAAAATGAATTAGAAATGTATATAACCGGCATTGTTCAAAATCATAAACACAAACTTTTGGCTATAAATGTCATGCCCGACCATATCCACATTTTTATAGGCTACCATATCAGTCAACTAATTCCAGATTTAGTTGAAGAAATTAAAACTTCAAGTAATGCATGGATCAAAAAGGGAAACTTATCAAAATTCAAATTTGAATGGCAAAAAGGGTATGGGGCATTCACATACTCGCATGCTCAGATTGATGCAGTTGTAAAATACATCATGAATCAGGAGGCCCATCATCAGAAAAAATCATTTAGGGAAGAATATTTGGAAATACTCTGTAAGAATGAAATTGAATTCAAGGATGAATATGTATTCGAATTTTTCGATGATGTAAGGTGGGAATAAATATTTCGGTGCGCTGCACCTTTCTCTGCTTTCAATTGGCTTATTGCTACAAATATTTTGCGGCCCTGCCGCTACCCGTCAGAAATGAACGCTATGGCAGAAACAAGTATGGGTATTTTAAATATTTATTTCAACTTCTTAAATAAATTACATAATTTGTAAATCATACCAATCAAAATAGAAGCAAAACTGGAATTATAAATTTTAAATCCCATAATTGTCAAATGCGAGAAAATCAACCATGAAACAACTTCAACCTTTTCTGTCGGGTCTCTTAATCCTTCTGACCTTTACTCCCTGTCTAGGTTCCGGTGCAACGATCAATCATTTGACCAGAGAAACTGAAACCAAGGAGATTCCGGTTCAAGCCGGATCCGAATTCAGGGCAGTTTGGATTGCGACTATCAATAACATCGATTGGCCATCAAATCCCAATTTACCGGTTGAAGGACAAAAAGGCGAATTTCTAAGACTGCTGGATACCTTTCAAAAGTTTAACATGAATGTGGTCATTCTTCAGGTAAGGGCTGCTTCAGATGCTTTCTACGCTTCAAAGTACGAGCCATGGTCACATTTTCTTACTGGCAAACAAGGCAAAGCGCCCAGCCCCTATTATGATCCATTGGCTTGGGCCATCGAAATGTGCCATCAACGCGGAATGGAACTTCATGCATGGTTCAATCCATTCAGGGTACGTAATCTGGGATATTATAAGCTTGATCCTAATGGCTTTGCAGCCAAACATCCGCAATACATAAAAGAGTATGATAAGAAGTACTTTCTGGATCCTGGATACCCCGAAGTCATTTCACATTTGGTAAAGGTAATCGCTGAAGTAGCAAACAAGTACGATGTGGATGCCATTCTTTTGGATGACTATTTTTACCCTTATCCGGTGGAAGGAAAGAAATTTGGCGATGAGAAGAGCTTTGCCAAATATGGCCATCATTTTTATCCCAAACGATTGAAGGAGTGGAGAAGGGAAAATATCAACCACTTTATCTCCTCCCTGCACGATACCCTCGTTCAGGTAAATCCCAAAATTAAATTTGGGATAAGTCCTTTTGGTATCTGGCGGAATAAATCAGTCGATCCTGATGGTTCTGCAGGCCTCCGTGGAATGAGCTCCTACGACGATTTGTACGCTGATGTTCGCAAATGGCTGAAAAATGGATGGATTGATTATGTGATCCCACAATTGTATTGGGAAAAAGGGAATCACTTCGGCGACTTTACCTCTCTCGTGCAATGGTGGAGCGAAAATAGTTATGGAAAACCCCTGTACATTGGTCAGGCGTTGTACAAATCAACTGCGAGCAAAAATGGCTGGGCACAACCGGATGAGTTAACCGACCAGATCAATTATCTAAGGACCAACCAGAAAGTAAGGGGATTTGCCTTCTACAGCGCCTCCAACATTCAGAAATTATCGTCCTCACAGGTAAATGCCTTGCGAGCAAACCAACTCAATAACGTTGCGGCCATAGATGATAACCGTCACGTTCCGGCTTCAGCGCCACCTTCAGTAGCATCCCCGGTGGCAGCGCCACCAACAAATAACCAAACAGAAGCGTTGATTAGGAAAGAATTCACACTCTCGCTAAATTTTAATCCAATCTCTATTCGCCCTGAGATGATTAACTTGCCTGGAAAGATCGCACTGGTAAAAAACGCAGACAGAAGTCGTACCCTATCCTGGAAAACAGAGGACAAATTAAAGTTAGATTGGTATGCCTTGGTATCATTTAAAAAAACCGGAGAGAGAAGGTACAAGCAAGTGGTAGAGGAAATTTCCAGATCGGCTGAATTCAACTTTACTGAACTAAGATGGAAAGAATTGAAAGAGATGGATTTGCTGCTGGTATCAAGGGATATTATGAAGAAAAGTGATCGTTTCTCCCACTTTTTCAAGCTAAAAAGAAGAAAAGTAAAACAGGTAGAGAGTCCATACAAGCACTCCTAAGTAATTATCTTCTTGATACTTAGGCTGAAATTATTTAAAATTCAGTGGAACAGTTAATTTGAAACTTATGTTCCTTCCCATGTTGTAAATGCCATTTCTACCTGACTGATTATTTGGATATTCTTCAAAATATTTTAGCCTGCTTAAGTGTGATTGATAAGCCACATTTGTGATATTATTGCCCAAGATGTCAATATTTACAAGTACTTTCCCTTGACTATTAGTTATATCTGCCCCCATTCCTGCATTGTACAGGATATAACCAGATGTGGGACTTTCTGTATTATCTGCAGAATATACCCTATCCTGCTTTGCATAACATTCCATCCCAATTTTGAGATACAATGAACGTACATACTTGATCTTACTTTTTATGTTTGCCCTTAATTCTGAATTGGTATGAAGTGGGGGGATAAATGGCAGATATTTGGAACTATCGGTCACTTGTATCCCATTTCCACCTTTATTCAAAGCATAGACTACAGATATGGAATTTTCAAAATGAAGCCAGTCAAAAGGATGAATATCAAGGTTTGCCTCCCATCCATATAATTGAGCTTCAGCCTGTTGAAATTTATAAGTCTGATTACCTCTGACAATAATTGAATCTTGTCCAAAATGGTTTAGTAATTTTTCATTAAAGATATAATTCGAAATCTGGTTATTAAAAAAATCCAGGTTCCCACTTATATGATCTGACCTGTAAGAAATCCCGATATCTTCCTGCAGACTAAATTCCGGTTTGAAACCTGTATTTCCTATCTGGTAAATCAGTGTCCCCGGATGAATACCGTTAGCAGATATCTCTGCAATATTGGGAGACCGGAATCCCCTGGCAATATTACCTTTTAAAATTATTTTATGTGATATTTTGTACGTTGCTCCAATACTACCGGAAATTCCAGAAAAAGTATGATTATAACTATAAAAATGCTGATCAGCGCCAACCGGTGAGTTGGTCTGTATATCAAAACCAGATAGAGGGTTAGTCTTGGTGTACATTGCATTATTATTAAAAACTCGCATATCAGAACGAATTCCCCCACTTACATCCAATTTATCAAATGCTTTTTGTACGAAAGCAAAAGGTCCTAAATCAAAGAGATTATAGTCTGGTATTATAAACTCAGTTCCTCTATTCGTATTATTTTGGTACATCCCATTTACTCCAATTGTTGTTTCCCATCCTTTAAATTCAGGTAGGTAGTATTTAATATCGTAAGTTAATGTATTTAAAACCAGGAATAGACCAGGAGTATCCGGGTTTTCCGGATGACTGAATTCCCTTCGTTTATTTTGTTGAAATCCCAAAATCAAACCTAATTTACTCTCTCCAAAAATGAAATTATTTGATGAATATAGTTTGTAGTGTTGAATATGTTGATGTATTGGAGCAATTTTATAAGAATTCAATTCAGCATCTGAAACCACATGTCTGAATAGGTCATTTTCTGTAATTTGTTTGGTGAATTTTCTGGTCGTTGAATCGCGACTTCCGTCTGGAATTTTCTGCAAGTCGTCAAAAACCGAGAAATTGAGATGTGAATAACCCCAATGCTTATTTAGTCCAACATAGCCACTTAAATCGGTTTCATGAAAAGCTGTTCCATAAACCCGTCCATCGTATTTGTTTTGATAATTTGTAGCTTGCTTATGCGAAACCACACCTCCCCAAATAAGCCCATTAATATTTCCAGCCAGCGTAGCAGAAGCTTCATAGAGCCCGTTATTTGTCTGGTAATTTGTCACTATGTGTCCTTGAATTTTACCATCAGTAACAGGTAGTGCTGGCAGCAAATTAACAACTCCGGCCAATGCATCGGAACCATATGTAAGGCTTGCAGGACCTTTTACAATTTCAATCCGGTCGACTGCATTTTCATCCATTTCAATTCCATGTTCATCGCCCCATTGTTGTCCTTCCTGCCTTACCCCATCAAATAACGTTAGTACACGGTTAAAACCCAATCCACGAATTATCGGTTTTGATACATTCGGACCCGTTGAAACAGCACTGACCCCTGGAAGTCTTGAAACTGCGTCAATTATGTTAGTATTCAAATTCTGCTGCAATTCTTTTCTGTCCAGCGTAATTATAGGAACAGGGTTTCGGGTTGCTTCTGTTACCTTCGATGTGCCAGTCACAACAACCTCGTTCATTTCTGTGATAGCTTGTTCCACTGCAAAATTTAAGAACGCTGATGTTGACAGATTTACATTTTCGACAATTGATTTATAGCCTACAAAACTGATTTGAAGGATTATTTTTATTTTAGGAAGATTATTTATTTGAAAGTTACCGTTTATATCAGTGATGGCACCGGTCTTAAGTTCCGGGATATAAATGGTCGCCCCTGGAATTGTTTCTCCTGTTAATTTATCAGTAATTCTTCCAGTTAATTTGTTTTGTGCATTCGCTAAATGACAAATGAATATCATCGTACAAATGATAAATATTATTTTCATTTTATTACTTATTTTATAATAGACAAATTTCTAAAGTACCACAACGATTACATGATCAATATGTGGTTAACTTTTGATGTAAATGTAGGATTAAGAAGTTTGCACACAATATGAAAATGGGTAAATAGATATCTATAACCGGCAATAAAAAACCGCCTCTGAGCAAACTCAAAGGCGGTTTAAACTATTTAATCATTCCAACATTAGCGTGTAAACAAGAGTTCACGGTATTTTGGTAACGGCCACAATTCGTTGTCGACCACCAATTCAAGTTTGTCGATATGGTAACGGATCTCATCAAGATAAGGTCTGACACTTTGCTCGTATGCCAATGCCTTTTCCCTTGAATGCTCTATCACGTTTGCCACTTTTCTGGCATCGATCATCTCTTTGGTCTTGGACTTGATATTTGAAATGTGGTTGGAGATCTCCTTAATCAGATCTTTACGTGCAGCCGCAAGGTCATTGAATTCATCATCAGAGAAGATTAGCTTCAATCCTTTGACGTTCTCAATCAACATGGTTTGATAGTTGATGGCCGTCGGAACAATGTGGTTAATAGCCAAATCACCAAGTACGCGGGCCTCGATCTGAATCTTTTTGATGTATTTCTCATATTCTACCTCAACACGGGCTTCCAACTCTTTCTCGTTGAAGATCCCAAGTGATTCGAAAACTTTTCTGGAACCTTTGTTCAGATAGGCATCCAAAGCAAGCGGAACGCTCTTGATGTTTGATAATCCGCGACGTTCAGCCTCTTCGGCCCACTCCTGACTGTAACCATTTCCGTCAAAACGAACCGGTTTGCACTCTTTGATGTATCTTTTAAGTACCTGGAATATCGCTTCGTCTTTTTTGACATTTGCGTCAATCAGTTTGTCAACATCCTTCTTGAATTGGATCAACTGGGCAGCAACTACAGAGTTCAAGGCAATCATGGCAGATGCACAGTTGGCGGAAGAACCAACAGCCCTGAATTCGAACCTGTTACCTGTGAAGGCAAACGGAGAGGTCCTGTTTCTGTCGGTGTTATCCAGCAAAATTTCAGGAATACGGCCAATGTTCAATTTGAGATCTGTTTTCTCGTCAGGTGTCATTTTTTTCTCACCGACCATTTCTTCAATCTGATCCAGCATGGCGCTTACTTCAGTACCCAGGAAGGTAGAGATGATTGCCGGTGGAGCTTCGTTGGCGCCCAAACGGTGTGAGTTACTTGCCGAAACGATCGATGCTCGAAGAAGATCCTGGTTGTCATACACCGCTTTGATGGTATTGACAATGAAAGTCAAAAATTGAGTATTGGATTTTGGGTTTTTCCCGGGAGAATAAAGGTTAACACCGGTATTGGTAGAAAGTGACCAGTTGTTGTGTTTTCCTGAACCATTAATTCCGGCGAAAGGTTTTTCGTGCAACAGTACCCTGAAACCATGGTGGCGGGCAATTTTGTTCATCAAATCCATTACCATTTGGTTGTGGTCATTGGCAAGATTGACTTCTTCGAAGATCGGAGCCAATTCGAACTGATTGGGAGCCACCTCGTTGTGACGGGTTTTAACCGGGATACCCAATTTATATGCTTCATTCTCAAGATCAATCATGAAAGAGGATACCCGCTCAGGGATGGAGGCAAAATAGTGGTCCTCCAACTGCTGGTCTTTGGCTGAAGAGTGTCCCATCAGGGTACGTCCTGTAAGAACCAGGTCAGGACGGGCAATAAATAGCGCTTCGTCAACCAAAAAATACTCCTGTTCCCATCCAAGATTGGCGTTAACCTGGGTAACATTTTTGTCAAAATACTGACAAACTTCAACAGCTGCATTGTTCACTGCACTCAATACTTTCAACAATGGCGCTTTATAATCTAGGGCCTCTCCTGTATAAGCAATGAAAATAGTAGGGATACAAAGGGTCGTTCCAACGACAAAAGCCGGTGAAGATACGTCCCAGGCGGTATATCCCCTGGCTTCGAAGGTGTTTCTTATTCCCCCGCTTGGAAAGGAAGATGCATCAGGTTCCTGTTGCGCCAATAACTTTCCGGGAAAGCTTTCAATCACACCACCCATTTCGGAATGATCAATAAAAGCATCATGCTTCTCGGCTGTTCCGTCAGTCAAAGGATGAAACCAGTGCGTGTAGTGGGTCGCGCCGTTTTCGATGGCCCAGGTTTTCATTCCAATTGCTACCTGGTCTGCAATTTTACGGTCGATGGTAGTTCCATTGTCGATGGCATCACAAATACCTTTGTAGGAATCTTTGGAAAGATATTTCTTCATCTTGGGACGATCGAATACCAACATTCCATAATAATCAGATGTCAGATTCTCCTCCCTTTTGACCTCAACAGGCTTGCGCGTCATCAAAATCTCAAGTGCTTTAAATCTAAAAGTTGCCATACATATAATTTTAAAAAATAATAAATTCAAAATTTTCAGCTAAATTACATTTTTTCCAATGATACCCCCATTTTTTTTGATAAAAATTCACGATTTCATATTTTTTTAACATTAAATTCTATTTTTTATCCGGTATTTATTGAAAAACACATGTTTTTCTGAATAATTATTGTTATTTTTTATAAAAATGGCCAATTCTGGAGAATTGGCCATTTTTATAGTTACCCATGCAAATTTCAATCAATTTCACTAAAAAAATGATAAAAATGCGTCACACACCTAATTCCATTGAAGAAATTCACCAAATGAAAATTTTCATTTGGTGAATGGATTGCATCGGATTCGAGGCCAAATCCCATCAATATTGTTTTAATTCCCAACACTTTTTCAAATGTCGAGACAATAGGTATGCTACCACCACTCCTGACTGGAACAGGTATCTTCCCATAGACTGTGAAATAGGCCTTTTCAGCAGCAAGATATGCAGGATGGTCAATCGGGCACAAATAACCTTGTCCGCCGTGGTGTATTTTCACATTTACTTTGACAGATTTTGGAGCAATGGATTCAAAATAATCTTTAAACATCACGGCTATTTTCTCGTGATCCTGATTGGGAACAAGCCTTGTACTTATCTTGGCAAAGGCTTTTGACGGAAGGATGGTTTTGGATCCCTCGCCTGTATATCCTCCCCAAATACCACACACATCGAAAGTTGGACGAATACCGGTACGCTCACTTGTCGTATATCCCTCCTCGCCCATTAACTCTTCAACATTGATGGCCTCTTTATATTTAACCTCATCAAACGGATTCAGGGATAGTTTCAATCTCTCCTCCTTCGAAACCTCGACAACATCATCATAAAATCCGGGAATGGTAATCCGGTTTTGCGCATCTGTCATTTTTGAAACCATTTTGCACAATTCATTGATAGGATTAGCTACGGCCCCTCCAAAAAGGCCTGAATGCAAATCCCTGTCCGGTCCGGTAACTTCAACTTCCCAATATGCCAGCCCCCGTAATCCAGATGTTATGGAAGGTATATCTTTAGCGATCATACCTGTATCGGAAACCAGGATAATGTCAGCTTTCAACATCTGCTTGTGATCTTCGCAAAATTTCTTCAGATTCGTAGATCCGACCTCCTCTTCTCCCTCGATCATAAATTTCACATTGCATGGCAAGGTATTGCTCCTGACAAGATATTCAAATGCCTTCGCATGAATGAAGGACTGTCCCTTATCATCGTTGGCGCCCCTGGCCCAGATTTTCCCGTCCCTGATAACCGGTTCAAAAGGATCACTCTCCCATTTTTCAATGGGATCCGCCGGCATGACATCCATGTGTGCATAGACCAATATGGTGCTTTTGGACGGATCAATCAATTTCTCTGCAAAAACAACCGGATGGCCGGGTGTTTGAAAAACGGTTGCATGATCAACCCCGGCTTCCAGCAATATCTTCTTCCAATATTCAGCAGCCCGCTGCATGTCCGGCCTATGCTCCTCCAACGAACTGACGGAAGGGATTCGGATCAGGTCAAACAATTCATTTAAAAACCTTTCCTGATGTATTTTTATGTATTCATTTATCTTTTCCATATTCTTAAATTTCTTTGCTTTAATTAATTATACAATTTCTTAGCCTGCTTCCACCAGGGTTGAATATTTGTAGAGATCATTGCATCTGTAAACATAAGTCCCGTAGGTCAATGTCATTAAGTTAAGAAAATTCTTTGTGTAATCATTGTGCCTTGGTGACTTGGTGGCAAGAAAAAAACCGCCACAAAGACACTAAAACACCAAGGTTTCACAAAGCTAAAAAGGATCATCATCATTAATTTAATGACATTACCCGTAGGGATGCAATAGGTAAGGGATGAGGTAAATCCATCATTGTCTTAACATATCAGATTGATGTTAGCAAAAAGATTAATATTCAATATACCTCTTCCTGTTACTAAATCTTCTTCCAATTTTGCTTAAATTTAGCGGTTTTTTAGCTGGCTTTTTGTCTCCGACAATCAATATATTTACTAACAACTCAGAATAATCACTATTATGACCAACAGTCGAAGAAATTTCATCCGCGACGCGGGTTTAACCGCCTCAGGTTTAGCCGTCCTACCCAATGTAATGAGTTCCTGTGTTTCCGCAAACGATCAGGTCGTTGTAGCCCTGATCGGATGCAAAGGAATGGGATTCAATGACTTAACATCATTCCTCAAACAGCCTGGCGTTGTTTGTGCAGCGTTGTGTGATGTGGACAGCAACATTTTGAACCAGCGTGCAGCAGATGTGGAGAAGATGACCGGCAAAAGACCGGACCTGTATGAAGACTTCAGAAAGGTAATTGATCGCAAAGATATTGATGCTGTGATTGTAGGTACTCCCGACCATTGGCATTGCCTTCCCATGATCTATGCCTGTCAGGCAGGAAAGGATGTCTATTGTGAAAAACCTTTGGGCAGAACCATCGAAGAATGCAACCTGATGGTCAAAGCAGCCCGCAAGTACAACAGGGTTGTACAGGTCGGACAATGGCAACGAAGCGATCCACACTGGAAAGATGCAGTTGAATATGTACACAGCGGAAAACTTGGGAGAGTTCGTTCCGCCAGGGCATGGTCTTATGTTGGCTGGAAAAACGCTGTTCCTGTTGTACCAGATGCACCTGTTCCAGCGGGGGTAAATTACGACATGTGGCTGGGACCGGCTCCGAAACGTCCGTTCAACATCAACCGTTTCCATTTCACCTTTCGTTGGTATTGGGATTATGCGGGAGGTTTGATGACCGACTGGGGTGTCCACCTGCTCGATTATGCCCTCTTTGGCATGAACCAATATGTGCCCAAATCGGTCATGGCTTCTGGTGGGAAATATGCCTTTCCAAAAGATGACATGCAAACTCCGGATACCATGATGGCCATCTATGATTTTGGGGATTTCAACATTGTATGGGACCATACCATTGGGATCTACGGTCAAAACTATGGCCGCGGACATGGTGTAGCCTTTATTGGGGAATATGCCACACTCGTAGTTGATCGGAATGGATGGGTGGTTATGCCCGAAACCAAAAGTACCTCGGCAAAAGCCGACTTTGTACCTGTCCCTCCTCAGGGAAGCACCGGAAAAGGATTGGATTTGCACGTCAAAAACTTCCTCGATTGCATGAAATCCAGGGAAAAACCGAATTGTGATGTCGAAATTGGCGCCCACATTGCCCGTATTTCATCGCTCGGTAACATTGCCTACCGCCTTGGACGGCAGGTTAACTGGGATGCAGACAAACAAGTGTTTAAGAATGATGCCGAAGCCGATTTGTTGATCAAGGCAAATTACAGGGCGCCGTGGGAGTTGCCCAAGCTGTAAGATTCTATTAATGAAAAAACTTTCCCAAAGTTCTACGTTATGATGAAAATTTGATCGTAACATAAAACTTTGGGAAAGTTACTATTATCGTTTGATCGTAACTAAAACTTTGGGGGAAGTTCTTTCTATTTAATAACTTTTCTTTACTTTTTCACTTCCCTGTAATACAACTCTTTCGCCTCAATCTTCATCCCCGGATTGTGGCCCTGGATGGCAAAATGTCCTGACTTATATTCTTTATCATCGTAAGTCATCACCAATTTATCATTGATCCAAAACTGAATGTGCTCGCCAACCATCTTAATATGGTATTCGAACCATTCCCCATCCTTGGTCAGCAATTCTGTGGCTTTCCCTGTTGGTTTACCCGGTTTCCATAGCCAACCGGTATAAGCGTTCTGGTTGTGGCAAATCTGCGCTTCATATCCGCGCGGAAAACCATCGATGTTGTCGGCAGGAGGGTTACATCTGAAATAGAACCCACTGTTACTTGTAGATCCCGGATCTGAGGAGACACGAAACATACCTTTTGCTTCAAAATCGGTACAGATAGCATCCGTATAAATATGGCCCATGCCTCCCACGCCAACCATGACCCCATTCTCCACGCTCCATTTGGCTTTTCCGTGAACGGTCCAACCCGAAAGATTTTTGCTGTTGAACAGGGATTTCCATTTCTTTGCTTCACTTTTGCCCGTTAAAAGGAGCATGAATACAATTAATAAAAGTGCTAATTTGCTTTTCATTCTGTAGTAGTTTTATGTTGATGATATATCCCAATAATGGGAGAAATTAGAAATTAAAAATTACAGATTAAAAATTAAACGACATCTTCAGAATTGTCTGATTTTCTGACTTTGTCTCCTGCTGCAAGTTTGATTATATTCATGTCCTGTTGAAGTCTCTGCGAAAACATGGCTAAATCAGAACTGTGGATAATAAGGTTGATCCCCTCCTTCATCCATCTTAATTGTCTTTCGGGAGACTCTGAAAAATGAATGCCAACTGCCAATCCCTTTCCTCTGGATATTTGGATGATCTTTTTGACTGCAGCTTCAAATACCGGATGATCATATTGTTCAGGTAGTCCAAGACTTATGGAGAGATCGTGCGGCCCTATAAATACTGCATCCAGTCCCGGGACTGACAAGAGTTCCTCCAAGCGATCCAACGCTGGAACACTCTCAATATTTGCGACGCAAACATTACCTTCATTCCATTTGGAAAGATAGATCATGAGTGATTTTTCAATCCTTTCCGGATTCTCCAGCACCTGATCCAGTAACTCCCCTTTCAATGGCCTGTATTTCAAGGCGCCAACGAGTTCTTTGACCTGACTTACATTTTCGAGATAAGGAGCCACAACACCTTCTGCACCGGCATCCAACATCTGACAAGCCCGGTATGGATCCGGGGAGGGTATCCTTACAATTGGAGCGATCCCCATCGCCCGAAAGGTCTGGCACATACGGGCTATTTCCATTCTTTCGAGGGGAATGTGTTCTGTATCCAGAAAAACAAAATCTAATCCTGCGCGCTGTGCAATAGCCGGCCAGGTAGGAGCGGTAGATGCTATACAGGTGCCATACACCATCTGACCTGCCTTAATCTTTTTAAGCAAAGTCTTTTCCATCAGTAGTTTGAATGACTTGTTGTTGTTAATAGTAGGATTCGAAACCAAATCATGAATCCATGGCAATTTACAATTTTGTTACGCTACTCCAAAATATATATGTTGTATTTTCCATTTTGGAATTTTAAACATAAATTTGAGGGTCGGACCCGGTAGTTTCTGAATGTGGTCTGACCGATCAATAACTATTAAAATCAAATAAAATGAATCCAACCAACAAGCTTTCCAGAAGAGGCTTCATTGGGACATCGGCCGCTGCAGCCGCAGCCATCACCGTTGTTCCTTCGAATACCATCGCCGGATTAGGACACAAGGCACCCAGCGACAAGCTGAACATTGCCGGTGTAGGAATCGGCGGAATGGGATTCGGTAATCTGAAACAGATGGAAACAGAGAACATCGTAGCGCTTTGCGATGTCGACTGGGACCATAGTCAACGCTGCTTCGAGCACTTTCCCAAGGCAAAAAAGTACTGGGACTGGCGCAAGATGTACGATGAAATGCATAAGGATATCGATGCAGTACTGGTCGCAACAGCCGACCACAACCACGCGATCGTTGGCGCTCATGCCATGTCGCTCGACAAGCATGTCTACATTCAAAAACCCCTGACACATTCTGTTTACGAATCAAGATTGCTCACCAAATTGGCGGTCAAGCACAAAGTGGCCACCTCCATGGGAAACCAGGGATCATCAGGTGAAGGGGTAAGATTGATCCAGGAGTGGTTGTGGAACGGCGAGATCGGTGATGTAACAAAAGTAGAAGCATTCACCAATCGTCCATTATGGCCTCAGGCGCTGGCCCGTCCAAAAGAGGGAATGTGGCCACCGGATACCATGAACTGGGATCTTTTTATCGGCCCTGCCAAATTCCGTCCTTACCACAGGATGTATACGCCCTGGACCTTCCGCGGTTGGTGGGATTTCGGCACAGGTGCCTTGGGCGACATGGCTTGCCACATCCTTCATCCTGTCTTTATGGGCCTTAAACTGGGCTATCCAACCAGGGTCCAGGGAGCTTCAACCCTTTTGATGACTGATACGCCTCCAGCCTCAGAGGTTGTTCAAATGATTTTCCCTGCCCGGCCTAAAGTGAAAGGGATTAAGATGAATTTCCCTGAGGTCAGCGTTACCTGGATGGATGGTGGCTACAAGCCCATGAAACCATCCAACTGGCCTGAGGGTCGCGATATGAACGATGATGGCGGCGGGGTTATCTTCCATGGAACAAAAGACAGCATTGTCTGTGGCTGTTATGGGAAAGATCCATGGCTACTTTCAGGACGGGTTCCAACCGTGGCCAAAACAATTCCGCGTATCAATACCAGCCACGAACAAGACTGGATTCGGGCCTGCAAGGAGAGCCCCGAAAACAGGGTTGAAACTGCATCTCCATTTTCACAGGCTGGTCCATTCAACGAAATGGTGGTGATGGGCGTACTGGCCGTTCGTCTCCAGGACCTTAACAAAGAACTCTTGTGGGATGGTCCAAACATGAATTTCACCAACATCCACGACAATGAGACCTTCAAATTCTGTCTGGATGATGGATTTGTAATCAATGACGGACATCCAACTTTTAACAAAAAATTCAGTGAGCCCATCAGCGCCAAAGGTTTCGCGGCCGATCTGATCAAACACAACTACCGTGAAGGTTGGTCTTTACCGGATATGCCCGCCTAACAGGCATTTGCGTAATTGTATCGAAGTCGCCGGGAGCATTAACTTCCGGCGATTCTTTTTAGCTGCCCTATTTTGTACTACCTTTGTCGCCGGAAGAAGAAAGACTGGGAGAGGGGGAGACGTGATGACGGAGATGACGGAGAGACTGGGGGACTAGGAGACTGGGAGACTGGGAGACTGGGAGAAGGGGTGAATGCGACTCCAAACTTTATGGTTTAAAATGTTTGAGGGTGTACCATAGCTAAACATTCCCTTTCGACTTTGTTCCTAGACTCGAAATATTTCAAATTACAAATTTCTTCCTAATTTGTGTTATTTGTGTAATCTGTGGTTAGGATGGGTTCATTCGTGCAATCCGTAATAATTAGTGAAATTCGTGTTTTTGTATGATATCGGTAGAGGAATTATATGTCGAATTTGGTGGCTTTGAGCTTTTCAAACAGGTAAGCTTCATAGTCAATCCGCGCGACCGCATTGGGTTGGCAGGCAGAAATGGCGCCGGTAAATCTACGCTTTTAAAAATTTTCGCAGGAAAACAGATTCCAACCTCCGGAAGGGTTGTTGCCCCCAAGGATGTCAAAATCGGCTACCTCCCTCAGCACATGGATACAACCGACTCAAGTACAGTTATCCAGGAGGCAGCCAGGGCTTTTGAAGAGATTCATGTTCTCGAAAACAGGCTCAATTTTCTGAGCAATGAACTTTCCGTCCGCACTGATTATGAATCAGTTGAATACCACCAGATCATGGATGAGCTGCACGAGGTGAATGATCGTTTTCACCTCCTTGGTGGCAGTAACTTTCATGCCGACATAGAACAAACATTGATTGGCCTGGGCTTCGACCGGAAAGATTTTGAAAGACCTACCTCCGAGTTTTCGGGTGGATGGCGCATGCGTATCGAGCTTGCAAAAATACTCCTGCAGAAACCCCATGTTTTCCTTTTGGATGAGCCTACCAATCACCTTGATATTGAATCGATACAATGGCTCGAAAGCTTTTTAAAGGATTACCCCGGGGCAGTGGTATTGGTCTCCCACGACCGTGCCTTCCTGGATAACGTCACCAACCGAACCGTTGAAATTAGTCTTGGGAAAATTTACGACTACAAAGTCAACTACAGCAAATACCTGGTGTTAAGGGTAGAAAGGCGTGAACAACAATTGGCCTCCTACCGCAATCAGCAAAAGATGATCCAGGATACCGAAGATTTCATCGAACGTTTTCGGTACAAAGCCACCAAGTCGGTACAGGTTCAATCGCGCATCAAACAGCTGGACAAAGTAGATAGAATTGAAGTTGATGAAGAGGATACCAGGTCCCTGAACATCAGGTTTCCTCCATCTCCACGATCCGGAACGGTTGTATTCAAAGCGGTGGAACTCTCCAAATCCTTCGGGGATTTACAAGTACTGCACAAGGTTGATCTCACCATCGAAAGAGGTGAAAAAATTGCATTTGTAGGAAAAAACGGAGAAGGAAAAACCACCATGGCCCGTATTCTGATGCAGCAACTCGACTGTACCGGAGAGCAGCAATTGGGTCACAACGTCAAGATTGGGTACTTTGCCCAGAATCAGGCTTCATTGCTTGATGAAGAGCTTACCGCGCTCGAAACCATTGATCAGATTGCTGTCGGGGATATCAGGACCAAAATCAGGGATATCCTGGGAGCATTCATGTTTTCGGGCGAAGATGTGGATAAAAAGGTGAAGGTATTGTCGGGGGGCGAAAGATCAAGGCTGGCCATGATCCGTCTGCTGCTCGAACCGGTCAACTTTCTGGTACTGGACGAACCTACCAACCACCTCGATATCCACTCTAAGGGTATTCTAAAGAAAGCGTTGCTCGATTTCGATGGTACCCTGTTGTTGGTCTCTCACGACCGCGAATTTCTGGATGGACTTGTCAATGTTGTTTATGAGTTCAAAAATAAAAAGATCAAGCAACATCTGGGTGGAATCTATGAATTTCTGCAGAAAAAAGAGATGGACTCACTGCGTCAGTTGGAAATCAATATACCGGTAAAAAAAGATAAAAAAGAACCAATCAAAGAGTTAACCGTTGTATCTTTTGAGGAGCGCAAAGAGATCAATAAAATGATCAGCAAACTTGAAAAGCAGATCTCTGAGTTGGAAACTTATATTTCCAAACTGGAGAATGAGATCACTGTCACCGATATTTACATGAGCGATCATCCCGAAAAAGTGGATAGTGAATTGCTGAGCAAATACGAAGCCACCAAGAAACAATTGGATGTCGAACTAAGCAAATGGGCGAATTTCAACAGTGATCTGGAAAGTTGGAACACAAAAAAACCTGAATAATAGGGAATTATGGAAGACAAGAATTTTGTATTCGGTTTGCACTCCACCATTGAAGCCATCAATGCCGGAAAAGAGATAGACCGTATTCTGATCCGCAAAGGATTGCAGGGTGAATTGTACATGGAGCTGATGAAACTGATCAGACAATTTGAGATTCCATTCCAGCAGGTTCCGGTCGAACGCATCGACAGAGTGACACGTAAAAACCACCAGGGCGTTGTAACATTCATCTCTCCCATTGCCTATCAACCCATTACAGAGATCATCCCGATGATCTTTGAACAAGGGAAAAACCCATTGATCCTTGTGCTTGATAGAATCACCGATGTCAGAAACTTTGGGGCCATTGCCCGATCTGCTGAAGTTGCAGGTGTTGATGCCATTCTTATACCTGAAAAAGGAGCCGCTCAAATCAATGCCGATGCCATCAAGACCTCTTCCGGAGCGCTACTGACCATTCCGGTATGCAGGGAGAAAAACCTGATCAATGCGGTCAGGTTTTTGCAGAATTCAGGACTTAAAGTGATCGCTGCTTCTGAAAAGGGTGACAAAAACTACTTCAGTTGCGATATGACAGTGCCTTTGGCCATCGTGATGGGTTCGGAAGAGACCGGAATCGATACAGCCATCTTAAAAATTGCAGACGAATGGACAAAAATTCCTCAATTAGGAATCATTCAATCACTTAATGTCTCTGTCGCCGCGGGAATTCTTATGTTTGAAGCCGTCAGACAAAGAATTTTGATCTGTTAACAGATCTGCCAAAATAATAAAAAAGGGATGAAAAGCAATTTTCATCCCTTTTTTATTTTTTTTAATCATACCCCCATATTTTATGCACTATAACTAAAAAATATATATGTTTTTTAGTTTACACCCCCATTTTTTATACACTGTTTGTTAAATTATCATTAATTTGAGAGTTACCCCCCTATTTTTTGTAATTTTTACAAATAAATCACATATGTTTGTCACAGAGAGTAAAAAAACAGGGGGGTAACAATAAAAATCACTGTTTTTTTTGAAGAATACCCCAAAAATTAGACAACAACATAGTATTAATCTTAATTCTTTAATCATGAAACTACAATTTAAAAAAATCCGTCTGTCTCTGTCGCTTTTATTATTATTGGCATTGGTAAGCAATCTTGCTTCAGCAACCGGATCAACCCAAATCTGGATCCCATCAACCGACTTCCAAAAGTTTAAAACATTGCACCTGGGTATTGACAATTATATAAGAGTAAAGAATCAGGATGCCACTAGTCGTGGTGCTGGAGTTTATGATATCGGGCTTACAACAGGAATTCTCCCCTGGGAGAAATTTCAAGCTGAAGTAGGAATCGACTATCTCAGCATGGGTGATGGCATTTACGATAAAAGCCCGGTCTATTTCAATTTTAAATTTGGCACCCCGGAAAGTGCATTGTTCAAAGGGTCACCTGCCATTGCCTTTGGTGGTCAAAATTTTGGAACCAAATCGAATCTTACCAATTACAACGTCGTTTACGGCCTTCTCGCTAAAACCATCCCCGTACTCGGAAGACTATCTGCCGGTTATTATGTTGGGAACAGCAAAATTCTTGTGGATGAGATAGGTGCAAAAGCGCAAAGTGGAATTTTGCTATCCCTGGATCGTGCAATGACAGAAATTTCTGACAAGCTTTGGTTTGCAGTTGATTACCAGGGTGGAAAAAACTATCTGGGTGCGCTGAACGTAGGCTTTTCCTGGTCATTTTCTTCCAATGTATCTGTCATTTTTGGCTATAACATCTACAACAACCATAAAGTCGCATACAATACCAATAACCTCAATGTCAATTCATTCACTACACAATTAGATATAAATTTCTGATTTCATGGATGAACCAAAGTCAGAAAATATTACAGACTGGCTGGAAATAATAAAAAATCAGGTTAAACAATCCGGTTAATGTAAATTATTAACAAACATAAAAAATTCGAAATGAAAAAGATTGAAGCCATTGTTAGAAAAACCAAATTCGAAGAGGTGCGCACTGCATTGCACGAAGCAGACATCGACTTTCTCTCCTGGTGGGAAGTAAAGGGCCAGGGAACTGCGCGTCAGGGTCTTATATTCAGAGGGATAGCCTATGACGTCAATGCCATTGCAAGGATCTTTTTATCCTTTGTTGTAAGGGATGTAAATGTTGAGAAATCCATCAGTGCCATTCTGCAATCTGCCTATACTGGTGAAAGTGGTGATGGAAGAATATTTGTCTCCGATATCGAACATTCTGTCCGAATAAGAACCGGTGACTCAGATGACAAATCATTGTACGATACTAAATAGACAGGAAAAACAATAATCAAAAAATAAAATCAGATGAGAAAATTAACGAAATATACTGGGTTGATACTACTCGGATTAATAGCACCCTTTGCACTTTTTGCAGCAGATGCAACAGCACACGAACCTACTCCGTTTATTGACGCCGGTAATACAGCTTGGATGATCGTTGCTACAGCACTGGTTATGCTGATGACGATTCCAGGATTAGCCCTTTTTTACGGAGGATTGGTTCGTCAAAAAAACGTACTGAATATACTAATGCAGTGTTTCATTTTGACTGCCGCTATCAGCCTCGAATGGGTAGCCTTTGGGTACAGCCTCTCATTTGGCTCTTCAACAGGTGCTTTGGCGCCCTATATTGGCGGATTCGACTGGGCATTTTTAAATGGAATTGGCGTCAACGACGTAAGTCCATACTTCATTTCCCAGGCCACTGCCCGAATTCCCCACCTTTTGTTTGTTCTCTTCCAGTGTATGTTTGCGATCATAACTCCTGCTTTAATCATTGGCGCTTATGCTGAAAGAATTAAATTTAAAGGCTTCCTGATATTCTCAGTTCTATGGGCAATTTTTGTATACAATCCTGTAGCTCACTGGGTATGGTCAGCAGACGGCTGGCTATTCAAGCTTGGAGTGCTGGATTTTGCCGGCGGAACTGTTGTTCATATCAATGCAGGTATCGCAGCCCTGGTAATGACTTTAATGATTGGTTCCAGAACTAACTATGGCAACCACCCTACTCCTCCACATAACATTCCGTTGGTGGTAATTGGTGCAGCACTGCTATGGTTTGGATGGTTCGGATTCAACGCAGGTAGTGGTTTAGCCGCGGATGGGTTGGCGGTTAACGCATTCTTGGCAACCCATATTGCCACTGCTACCGCCGCTATAACATGGGTAATCCTTGACTGGATTCTAAATAAAAAACCAACAATTATTGGAATTTGTACTGCAGCTGTAGCTGGCTTGGTCGCGATAACACCAGCTGCCGGATTTGTGGGAGTAACAGGGTCTATTGTAATTGGAATCTTGGTAGCAGTTGTTTGTTTCTTCATGGTATCCGTTGTGAAACACAAATTTGGATACGATGATTCACTGGATGCTTTTGGTGTTCACGGAATTGGCGGCATTATCGGGGCTTTGGCAACAGGACTCCTGGCAACACCTACTGTTCAGTCAGCATACAGCGGTCTTTTCTATGGTAACCCCAAACAGTTCTACCTTCAATTGATAGCAACAATTACTACCATAGTTTTCTCTGGTATTATGACATTTATCCTCTTCAAAATTGTAGACAAATTGGTTGGGATACGAGCAGGCAGGGCGGAAGAGATTGCCGGACTTGACATTACTCAACACAATGAAATAGCTTATTCCGAAAATGACTAGATAAAGAAGTAACCCAACCTGAATAAATAAATTGCACAACCTACTATTTAGTAAATTCCGATAAACGTTCATTTTTTGTAGGTGCGATATTCCGGGTAACAGTGAAATAATCCAAAAAATTATTTCAGATGTTGCCCGGATTTTGTATTAAAATCACGAATGAGAAGTTATTGGTAGATATTTATAGGGTACAAAATGGATTTAATATTATTTTTTTATAAATACCCGCCAATTCTTACGGCATTCTACGAAAAAGTATATTTTTTTTACTACTCTTGCAAAAAAGTTCTTTTCTTCCTGGCAAATAATTTAGTGTTTGGCTCAGAACCATTCTTCTGAGGTTTCCGCGCATGCAGGAAATCCTAAAACAAAGGAGACGGAGTGTGAAATAACCGGGGTAATCAAAAAATCGGAACCTCTCTTTTGAAGGTCTCTTCAAGCGAGATAAAAGTTTCGGTACTCGAGATACCCTGGATTTTTTGAATTTGGTCACTCAGAACCGATTTCAGGTGTTCGTTGTCCCTTGCGTAAATCTTTGCGAAAATGGCATATTGACCTGTAATGTAATGGCACTCCACAATTTCTTTGATCAATCGGAGTTGTTCGGCCACTTCGGCATACAAGCTCCCTTTTTCCAGAAACAGACCAATGTAGGAACAGGTTCTAAAGTCGATTTTCTTGG
>Ga0265297_10001765_pt1 | contig 48084 bp, 52 predicted proteins | sample Munlanlwell13791_FD_192502 | JGI IMG/M metagenome (GOLD analysis project Ga0265297, IMG submission 192502) | Leachate microbial communities from a municipal landfill in Southern Ontario, Canada - Leachate well 137-91 | ecosystem: Engineered > Solid waste > Landfill > Unclassified | place...
GTTCTTATAATCCCCGGACATATAATAGCTGTCGGCGGTCCCGAGCTGCGCGAGCGGGCAAAACCCGCTGCGCGGGAACGCGGTGAGGAGCTGCCCGAAGTTCTTCCTCGCGAGGTCATACCTGCCTATCTTGTTCAGGCTAGTGCCTATCATATAATACAGCTTGTCCTGCTCTTTCGAGGACCCGATCTGCTTGACGCCTTCGCGCACCGTATTATCGTAATCGCCGGTCACGAAATATTCCTCCACCGTTACGGTAGCCGCGGAGGCGTTAATGGCGAAGCGGCCGCAAAACAGCATAAGCATGACCGCGCCGCCGGCGAGGGTATGCCCCACTACGGAACTTACCTTGACGTCCTTCAGCGTTCCTATCAGCTCTTTTCCGCCTTCAAATACTGCCTTTATGTTCTGCCTGTTGCGTCCGGTCACTTTATGTTTTTCCTTTCTGCATATATTCTCAACGAGGACCTCGGTCTGCCCGCCTATGAACCCCTTGTCCTTTTCGTCCGACATCTTATCGCGGAGCTTCAGCAGCACCTGGTTCCGCTCCTCTTTCACCTTCATCGGGACATCGTCATCGAGCCCGCATGCCTTCGCGGGCGGCCGCGGGGAATACTTGAATATGAACGCGGAATTGAACCCCGCCTCTTCCATGAGCTTTCTTGTCGCCTCGAAATCCGCGTCCGTCTCCCCGGGATACCCCACTATGACATCCGTAGTTATCGCGCAATCGGGGACATGCTTGCGCAGCATCCCGACCTTCTTGAGGTAATCGGAGGCCGTATAGCCCCTGTTCATCGACTTCAATATTCTATCAGAACCCGACTGCAAGGGCAAATGCAGATGTTCGCAGACTTTCGGAAGGTCCCTCATCGCCCTGAACAGCTCCTCTCCCGCGTCCTTCGGGTGGCTCGTGAGGAAACGGATCCGCTCGATACCGCCGATCCCGTCTATGCCGCCAAGGAGGCCTATGAAATCCGTGTAGGAGTTGACGTTCTGACCCAACAGGGTGACTTCCTTATACCCGTTATCCGCAAGCCCCTTTATCTCATCGATGATATCGCCTGCGGGCCGGCTGACCTCGCGCCCCCTTACGTATGGCACTATACAGTAAGAGCAGTAATTATTGCATCCCTCCATTATGGTCACGAGCGCCGATATGCCTTTTGTATGGTAGGCAATATTGCCGATATAGGGGCGGGCTTCCTTATCGGTAGCTATGACGGTTTCCTTCCGGTTCGACAGGACTTTCTCCACTGCCGCGGGTATATCGTAGATATTCGCGGGGCCCGTGATAAAATCGACTATCGGAAGCCTCCCTATTATCTTCGTTCCCTGGGCCTTGGCCATGCAGCCTACGACGCCGATGACCATGCCGGGCTTTTTCTTCTTCAGCGCCTTCAGCGCACCGATGTTGCTTATCGCGCGCTCTTCCGCGTGTTTCCTGACCGAGCAGGTATTGAATATCGCGACGTCCGCATCTTCGGGCGAGGCCGCGAGCGCCCAGCCCCTTTGCATGAATATGCCCGCGATCTCCTCCGAATCCCGGAAGTTCATCTGGCAACCGTAGACTTTAAGGTAAACTTTTTTTGTGTTTTTATCCATATTGACCTTTTATTTCTCATAAATTCTTTTTTAGTTTGCCAGACATCTTCCTAATCGTGCATCTTAAAGTGGTTCCACCTAAAGCTAGGGTCTTGAGCATCCCCTGACCGGTAAATATTCATTAGAGATTGTAATGAGCTGTCTTCACAGCCATCATTATAATCTTTTCCGATTTTTCGTAATAAAAACGTAATATCGGGATATTCTTTGAATTGAATGGGTATATTCTCATCATGCGAAAGTAAATCTGGTGAAAAATTTTTAGGCATCAAACTCCAATTGCTTTTAGACGTATTGATGGCTATCCACTCCTCATTGATTCTGACCAGAACAAATTGATGTCCGTTAATTGTCATTTCATTGTCGTTTTTATGAAGAGCTTTATTGTAGTCATCGGCTTTGCAGGCAATAACATAACGCATGTCCTTAGGATTGTTGATTAATCCAAGGGCTTTGACAACAGCGATGAATGTCCGGGCATAATGGGAACAGCCAAAAGCAGCCTTCGTTTTGATTAGTTCATCTGCTGATGGTGCGAAAAACACATCTGCAGGGTTTTTCTGCATGAATGTGGTATGCCAGGTTTTAACGATGTGTTTTTGTTTAGGCGTTAGTCTCCATGTTGCAAGGAATCCAAGTTTGATTTTATCTAATTTGTCATAAATCATGTAAGTCATGGGGCTGATCGTATTTTGATTGATCCCTCTTTCTGGATTATTCAGAATGGTTGAAACTTTAATAAGTTGAGATAATAAATCATTTTCGTCGTATGTGTCTAGGATAGGTTTGACCGTGTTCATCGCATACTCCGATATGCTTGGCGTTACTTCAAGAAGTTCAGCATTTTCTTTTGACAACACGGCCTGAGGAAAGAAAACATAAAAAACCGTCAGGACAATAAAATAAAAATATATTTTGTGAATCAATTTATACTTTCCTGGTTTAATTCATTTAAAAGGTGCGTAACTGCCCTATCGATTTGGATGTCTTTTCCGTTGCAGTAGCGAATATCAAAAAGAACTTTGATGTCGGGGTCAACGCCAACACCTTCCAGATTGATACCGTCAACTTTCCCGCTTTGCACAGCTAAAAAGAGAAAATCGCCGTTCGATATGGGAAAAAGTTGCCCCCCTAAGGTATGCCCTGCTGTTCGTTCTCCAATGACGGTTGCTAGGTTATATTTTTTGGCTCCAAAAGCAAGCAATTCCTTTCCGCTTCTTCTAAATTGGTTAACCGGATAAACGGCGGGTTTTCGCCATTGAGAGTCAACAATATTTTCTTCACCATCTCTGCCGATCATTGTCATCCTATAAGGCAACCATCTGCCAGCCGAAAGTTCTGATGTGGATTTTTTTAGTTTCTTCTTTCATCCCGCCTTGATGTGGAACGGGCTACCATGATCTCACCGGCAATAACGGATACTATCACTCCGATGATTATCGGCAAGGATGACCTTGTAAAATCATGCCCCGGCTGTATTATTAATACCAATACGCCCATAAAAATGAACATTTCCGCGACAACGGCCAGTAGTACCGCAAACCAGTCCGGGCCCGGTATCCTATAGGGCCGTATAACATTCTTGTCTTTTATCCTTAAAATAATAAAACAGGGAAAAAGCATTAAGTATGAGAACAGCCCGATGATAAGGCTGAAGGAGACCACGTGCCAGAACAGCTCAGAGGCGTTCCTGGCTATAAACCCGTAAATAAGGATCACGACGGTGGAGATAATGCCCGATGCGATCGAGGCGCCGACAGGCACCATGTTTTTATTCATCTTCCCCAATATAGCGGGCAATTCCCCGCTTTGGGCCGCCTCGGCGACCGTCCTGTTCTCACCTAAACTCCATGTGACTATCTCGGCAAAAAGGGTCGATGATATGAGGAAGCCCAGCACCACGGCAATGGCCTGCCTGAACCCGTGGTCGCTGAATGTGACCGTAAATAACTGAAGTATCCCGCTTGCGACATTTATCTCGGAAACGGGTATGACGACCCAGACCGCAAACGTCGTTATCAGGTATAATGACGCTATCGCGATCGCGGACAGGATGACCGCTCTCGGGACGTCGCGCGCGGGGTCCTTCATCTCCCCGGAAGCCGCGGATATAAGTTCGCAGCCTTCCAGGTTATAGAGAATCACCGGTATAAATACGATCGCAGCGTCAAGGTTCGGCATTATATTGGCCAAATTGATCTCATTGGCAAAGCGTCCGGTCTTCAGGAAATATATTACCGCCGTAACGATCATCCCGGCTATCACCAAAAGCCTTGTGGCCGTGCCAAAGTTAGGCACCCATTTCGAGATCCTAAGGGGGCATAAATTTATCGCGACCGATATCCATATCATTACTATACCCATCGATATCTGCGCCCACAGGCTTATATCCGGGAAGAACATGTGCCCGATAATTTCCGCGATCGCAATATATATTGCGGGCACCCACAATGGCAGGGAAACCCAGTAAAACCAGATGCTCCGTGCCGCCCACTTCTTCCCTAGCGCTTTCTTGATCCAGATATAGATGCCCCCCTGCTCAGTATAGGTGGAGCCTAATTCAGCTGCGATCAGTCCAAACGGGAGGAAATAGCCGATAATGCATATCAGCCACCAGGATATCGCCGAGGGCCCGATAGCGGCTGAGGTTGCTATCGCCTCAACGCCGAATATCGCGCAAAACGAAAAAAACACGAGATCCCAAAATCCCAATACTTTCTTTCTTTCCATTTATCTATATGTCCTTATGAGCGCCTCTTTCCTTGCCCTCGTAAACGTCTTTATCCTCTTCTCTTCCATGAACGCGAGCTTGAAATACCTGTACTCCTTATGCCAGACCAGCTCGACCGGGCGCCTGTCGCGCGTATACTTGGCGCCCTTGCCTTTGTTGTGCGTCTCGATGCGTTTCTTGATGTCCGGCGTGTAGCCCGTGTAATAAGTACCGTCGCAGCATCGGACTATGTATACGTAGAAAGTCCCGGTACGTTTAATCTTCAGGCTTTATCCCCCCGAATATTGCCAGCTCGAACACTTTAAGGTAACAATCCACTTCCTTAAAACCGATCTTACGCAGCCACGAACACTGCTTTTCCGCCGGGGACAGTATATTCGCATCCTTTAGCGGGTTATTATAGTGGGTCCTCGCGATCTCGGCGCGGGTCTTCTTTGACCCTGCCGCGCAATGGTACCTATATATGCAATCTATGAACATCTCATTGAATACCTTTTCAAGCCACGGTGTAGGAGATGAAACGTGCTCGAGGTTAAGGAACAGCCCGCCCGGCTCCAACAGGCCGAATATCTCCCTATATATCTGCTTCTTCCTTCGGTCGGGCTGGTGGTGTATCGAGAGCCCCGATACTATAACGTCGAACCTGCCGAACTTTTTTACACGTCCGGCCCATGAGGGCTTGCCGTAGTCCTCTGTGATGAATACGCATCGCCTGCCCAGCTTCCCGGCTTTTTTCTTCGCCGCGGCTATCATCGTATCCGACACATCCAGGAAAACGCCCTTTGCCCGCGGATATCTTGACATTACAGCGAGCCCGAGGATACCGTCGCCGCAGCCGAGATCGAGGACATTCCCCGGGCGCGGACGCGCTTTTTCAACCATCATCAGGATTATCTTTAACTGGTAATCGGCAAGGGGAATGGCTCCCCTGACCCCTTCGAGGTACCGTTTGCTTAAGTCTTCCCTCTTCCAGATCTTGTCTTTAGTTTCCATCATCTCTCCCAGAACATATCCTTCTTCGGGATGCCCTTCTTCCGCCCTATACGCATGGGGTCGTAGCGCATCTTGGCCATCAGGTACCATGCCGAGGAGGCGAGCGAAAGGTTCTTGTCCACGCCGTCCCACAGTTTGCCTTCGCCGTAGTGGGTGCCCGGGTTCGTAGCGTAAGGCAGCCCCGCGAGCGCGGGATCTTTCGCGCTCGGGCTTATAACCTTCTCCATCTCCCTGATATAGAAATCCGCCGTATAATCTTCTCCCGCGCTCCGGTAGGCGACTATCATCTCGCCGGTGCCCTCAAGCCATACCGAATCGTGGTCGAGGTCAAAACAGAACCCCGTCACATCGAGGCCGTTTATCGATGCGGCCTTTGTCGTTATGAACATCGCCGCCTGGTCCAGCGTCTTAATGGGCATGCCGGGGAAAGCGCAATAGCCCCACGAGTGCAGGTCGAGCGCGTATTTATATTTCTCATGCTCCTTCCATGCCAGGAAGGCTTTCTTCTCCGGGTCCCAGGAGCCCGCCTTGAGATACGCGAGGATCCTGCTGTGGAACCTGTCATATCCTTTGACCGCATTAAAGGCATCGACCATCCCCTCGGTGGATTTCAGTATCTGCTTGCCCGACTGGTCATATCCTCCCCACAGCCCGCCGTCCTTTTCATCCTGCAGCGAGCGTATCCATTTCTCCAGCGCAGAGGATAATTTGGAATATCTGTTGTTCTTCGCTGCAGCATGGTAGTTATTCACCGCTATCAGGAGCCACGCGTTGTCACCGAGCCAGCGGTGCGGGATGCCGTTCAGCGGCGTTCCGGTCCTGTCGCGGAACTGCCCGAACCCTCCGGGCGATGTCTTCAGCTCGCCTATATTCCTGTCGAAATAATCGAGTACCTTTTCCGCTTTCCTTAGCCCGTAGGCATCGCCGCGCGCCGAAAAGACTATCGCCGCCATGGCGTTCTCGTAAAGCGACACGAAATTGCTTCCGTCGCAGCTTTCGAGCAGGCCGTTCTCGAGCTGCAGGTTGCTTATCCACGCATAAACACGGTCCGCGTCCTTATCCGGCGCGGCGGCTTTCTTCTTTGTAAAATGCGCGCATCCGGCCGACAGGAGGACGATAAATAACATGATAATCGCGAGCAATTTTTTGTTCATTTGTTCTCCTTATCCATTCGAACGGACAATATTTCGTCTGCGGAACGGGCCGCTATAAAAAACGTTACGATGAGTATAGGCAACAACTGCGCAAATACCCTGTTCATGGAGCATGCGATGAGCCATTCCAAGCTACTAGACGTAGTAATGAACACCAGATAATAGGCCGCCGCCATACAGCAGTATAATATCAACACCAGCCTCAATCCTTTTCTCTGGGTAGCGCTTACGGAGATTCCTACGACGGCAAGGTATATAAGAAGCCCGTATTTGCCTATGTTGCCTCCGAAATAGGAGCTATTCGCCAGGGACTTCAGGATAAAAAAGTGGCGCTGTAAATCCGTGAACCTCGACACAGCCCCGGCGGGATCAGACACCATGGCAGTCACGACATCATTATTAAGCGCGCAAGTTGTCTTAAAAAAAATCAAAGTAATTACAACGGGTAAAACGCCCGCCAGGAAATACTTGAACGGCGCGCGGCTTTTATCCGCCGGGACGCGGTTGCGCTCAAACAGGAAGACCAGCATTGAAAACAGCAGGAAAAAAATTATCCCCTCGTTCTTCGTCCATGCTGCAAGGGATGCCATAAGCCCGGCCAATACAAGCAATCCCACTTTGTCACGGGAATCGCAGTAAAGCAGATAAAGCGAGACCGATGCCGTAAGGAAGAACGCCAGCGGTATATCCGCATACTGCATGGCGGCGTACTGGACAAGGTATGCCGACGAAAAGAATGCAAAGCCGCATAGCATACCCTGTATCTGCCCTTTTAATAACGAGACCGTAGATATTGCGACAGCAGCCAAGGCAAACACGAAAAAGAACGCGATGGCCTGTGCCGCAAACGGCGCCTCCGAACCTATATACTGCCACGATCGGGCAACCGAAGCGGGTAACAAAAGCGGGTAATCGGGATGGCTCCATTTCAACGTATCATGGAACATCTCCTTCCACAATGCCGGATCCCTGAACATAAAACGGGCGTGCTGGTTCCAGATCGAATACGCGTCCCATTCCCCGTGCGGGATATCCGACGACAACGACAGAAATGACGCTGCAGATATTACGAGGGCAGCGATGAACAACACGAATACCGTGATCCTAACCAGCCGGAATGAACGGCAAACTCCGGCAGTTTTTATCACGTGTTCCTGCGTCTTGCCGGCCTTATGGGCCCCGATAACATAAAGCCCGAGAAACACAAGAAGTTCGGCGGCAATATAAGGGATAAACCCAAATCGATATGCTCCGGATTCAAGCCAAAAGAAATATAAGCATGAGGACAGCCCCATACCCAATCCGAATGACAGGCATACCCGCAAAACAATAATTCCAGGACGAACGTTTCTGCTATCCTCCGGCCAAATCGCCCTGACGGCCAGATACCCCATCGCAAAAGCTACCATAAACGATACCACGAAACTCACCGTCATTTTACACCGGTATATTTGATCACGGATATCTCGCCCCTGTCGCTCTTTATTGCATATTTATGGCATTCATTTACATCCAAAACAAGCGGGCAAAGCGCATACTGTGCAATATAATACTCCCGGGTATCGATCTCGCCCCCGGCCTGTTCGTATCCTATGACCCCTTTCTCAGGCAAATAAGACCTCAACGATGAATAACTGCTTTCAACCGCAGATATATCCGTAAAATTGCTTTCCGGGCCTATCATAAATATAAACATATTCACCGTCGAAAAACAGCTTACCGCCGCAAATATCACTATAGCCAGGGCTCTCATGGGGTCATCCTTTGGCACAGAAGCGTGCCTATCGCATAAAAGAAATCTTTCGATTTGATCTTCTTGCCCTGTTCCGCGCTCCTGCCTGAATAGGAGATCGGCACTTCCTTTATGCGCACGCCCAGTTTCGCGGCCTGCGCCGTGACCTCCGGCTCGAACGTGAACCTGTTCGCTTTCAATTCCATTTTTTTGATGATATCGGCGCGATACGCCTTATAACAGGTCTCCATATCGGTTATGCGGAGCCCGAAGAGCAGGTTCGTCAGGAAAGTCAGCGCTTTATTCGCGACGAAATTCGGCAGCGCCATTCCATCCGGCCGCTTGACACCGAGGAACCTGCTGCCGTATACGACCTTCTCCGCGCCGTCGATTATCGGCCATATCACGCGCGGTATCTCGCCGGGGTCGTACTCGGTATCCGCGTCCTGCACTATAATGATGTCGCCGCTCGATTCGGAAATACCCTTCCTTATCGAATACCCCTTTCCCCTGTTAACGGGATTCCTGAATATCCTGACCTGCGCGGCCGGCGCCGCAGTCCCTAGCGCCTTTTGCGCCGACAGCGCGGCTTCGTACGTCGTATCCCGCGATGCGTCGTCCACGAGTATGATCTCGTATTCTATAGGAAACCGAACCGCGCCTATGCGTCCCAGCACATCCGCCACCGTGTCCTGCTCGTTGTATATCGGTATTATTATTGATAATTTCATTTGAATTGGTGTAATTTTATGAAGGTGTGCATATGCAACCAGTATTTGGAGAGCGTGCCGAGGATCCCGAGCCCGTACATGATGCTGGGCAGGAACTTGATTGATGACGCCTCGTCGAAATACCTCGTCTTTATCGGGACTTCCTCTATCTTCAGGTTATGCGCGATCAGCTGCGCGATTATCTCGGTGTCGAAAATGAACGAATCGCTGTTCTTCTTGAAATCCGCGGTCCGCAGGGCCTTGCCCGAATACGCCCTGAACCCGGAATGGTACTCGGTCAGGTATGTTCCGAAGACCACGTTCTCCACCGCCGTCAGGAGGATGTTCGCGTTATGCTTCCATAACGGCATCCCGCCTTCCAGCGCGCCGCCTTTCATCATGCGCGAGCCGAATACCGCGTCGGCCCGTCCCGCAAGAATCGGCTCAACGAGCTGGGGAATGATCTTCGGGTCATACTGGTAATCCGGATGCACCATAATGACGATGTCGGACCCGAGCTCGAGCGCTTTCTCATAACAGGTCTTCTGGTTGCCGCCGTATCCCTTCCTCTTATCATGCCTGTAGACCTTCAGCCCGAGGCCCTCCGCTATCTTTACCGTATCATCGCTGCTCGCGTCATCTACGAGTATTATATCGTTAACGATCTCCCTCGGTATGTCGGCGACCGTCCTTTCGAGCGTGCCAGAAGCGTTATACGCCGGGAGCACCGCGGTAATCCTGGCGCTCCTCTTCTGATCGGCATACGACGGTTTCTCGAGCTCATGCAGGTATTCCAGCCTGCGCGCCTTCCTTGAAAATATTTCCAGCTGGTCCCCGAAGTCGACCTTGACCATCTTGTCCGCCAGCCGTTTATTGCCGAGGAAAAACGCGGCCAGCCGGTATAACAACGGGCTGCGGCCTTTCAGGCCGTCGAGCAGGTACCCGATCGTGAAATAACGGGAATACCCGCGCACGCTTACCGGGACGAACCCAGAATCGTTGAGCATCTTCGTGAGCGTCTTCCTCGTGAAATAATTAAGGTGGGATTCCTTGACCCCCCACCACCGCGCCTTGAGAAGGCGGCTAGCGAGGCTGTCTATATCCGGGGTGCTGACGCAAAGGATGCCGTCCGGCTTGAGCGCGCGCCTTATTTCATTGAGAATGCCCTTGGGGTCGGCGAGATGCTCTATCGTATCGTTCATGACTATCGCGTCGAAATAATTGTCCGGATAACCCGCGTCGCGGAAGACGCCCCGGAAGACCTTATCCAGCCCGAGCTTCTCCCTCGCGTAATCCGACGCCCATTTCGAGGGTTCCACCCCGAAAACATCCCATCCGTACTTGCGGGCCTCGCAAAGGAAAAATCCCGCCGCGCATCCGATGTCCAGCAGGCGGCCGCCCTTCCTCATCCCCTTCAGGGTCTTCAGCGTAGCGACAGCCGCAAGCCTCCGGCCCTTCTCCTCCCGGGTATACAGGTCATCCTGCATGCCGGCATAAAGATCCATGACCTTATCCGCGGACGGCCTTGGGTTCACGTATATCAGCCCGCACCTGCGGCATCTGACAAGGCTGACCGCGCTGTCATCGCCGTGCTCGGTGATCTTATATCCGCCCTGCCGGCGCCCTGCGTCCGCGCCCGGCCGTTTCGGGCCGTATACCGGAAAATAACTGTTCGAACCGCAAAGGTTGCATACTGTTTCAACCATCCCGACTTCGCTCATATTCTCGGCCATTTCTTTAAGACCTTGATGGGTATATCCTGGACATTCTTCCCGACAAAGGTTTTCCTGAAATAACTGTAATCCGCAAATGCTGAACATAAAATCACGGCAGCCATCACCGACACGGCAGCCTTCAGCGCTATCCCGCTTAGCCTAGACTTAAGATAGCCGTACGTATACCATGCCCCGATGCCGCCGATAAGGTAAAAGAGCGCGTATACCGGGCTTATATACCTGAGGTTCTGGCAGTACGGCACGATGACAGTCACCGAAACGAACGCCAACAGCATGAATATAGAACCGTAGGATATCTCGGGCGCAATGTCCTTATCTTTCCTGCCCGCGATGAACGCCGATATCCCGGCGACGCAGAATACCGTATTCAACGGGCTTATCGTGAACAGCGCCAACAACATATTATACCACGGCCCTGTCTGGTATTCGATCGCGTATGCATTCAAAGGCATGCCGTCCCTTACGTGCTTCATGACGCCAAGCAGCTGCGCGGGCCCGCCCGCCACGAATGCCAGCAGCGCGAGCGCGCCGGCCGCGCCGGCGGCAATAGCCGTAAATAACCTTACGGCCTCAGCGCCGCGTTTCTGCCTGTACAGGCAGACGGACAGCCATACTATGCACAGCCCGTAAAATACCGCGCCCGACTCCTTTATCAGCATATAATAGCTCCCGAGCGCCGCAAATAGCGCACCCCAGAGCATTTTCTCCTTGCCCCTTATCACCTCTGAGGCGGTGTATATCAGCAGGAAGCCGAGGCTTCCGAAGACCGCATCCTGCCAGGCCCTCCTTGATATAGCCAGATCCATCGCGGAAACGCCCATCATGAGCACCGCGTAAAGCGCGATCCATTTGTTGAAATTTTTTATCGCGAACGCCGCGAGGAAGAGCAACGCCAGGATGCTGAATATGAGCGACATGTACGACCCTGCCCTCTCGTCGCGGATCCCGGTCAACTCCATGAAATACGACAAAGGCCACAGGTACCCTACCCTCGTGGGAGGCGGGAATTTCCACATCTCCTTCTCCCTGTTGTAGGACTCCAGCAGCGTCTCCATGCCGGTGCTTCCGTATTCGGCGATCGTGTCCGCCTGCCAGGTATATACGACCTCATCCGGGCTCCTCAAAACGACATTATGGCTGTAAATCCTTAAAACAATACCCGCCGCCAAAACCGCGATCACCATAAACCCCGCAACGTGTGCCGGCTTCATGTCTTCTCCATTCTCATCCTGGCGATATAGAAACCTTCCATATAATCATTCGGCAGCACTCTCATCGTCATCCCCATCTCCTTCGAAAAGCCCTTTCCTTCCCATGACGCGAGCCCGCGCGACTTATTCGGGAGCGGCATGTCCGCCGGCATGAGGCGCAGGCTCTCGAATTTCTTCAATGCCCAGTCCACCACTTCCTCGTTCTCCTCGGGCGAGAACGTGCATGTTGAGTATACCAGCTCGCCTCCGGGCTTAAGCGCTGTTATTCCGGAAAAGATCAGGACCTTCTGGGTATGCGACAGTTCCTTCACCCTCTTTTGGCTCCAGGGCTTGAACGACTTCGGGTCCCTCATATAGAACAGGGCCTCGCCAGAGCACGGCGCGTCGACCATCACCTTGTCGAAATAGCCCGGGTAGCGCCTGCCCGCCTCGATCCCGTCCTCCATGAGCGTCTTCGCGAAATCTACGCCCTGGATCCTCAGCGTAGCGAGGAGCTTCTGGTAGCGTATACCCAACTTCTCCATCGCTATGAGCTCGATCTCCCTGCCCGCCAGCGAAGCGATCTCGCTCGTCTTAGCGCCCGGCGCCGCGCAGAGGTCAAGTATCTTCTCGCCCTTCTTAGGTTCGAGCAATAACGGCGGTATCATGCTCGAGACATTCTGCATGTATATCTTACCGTCAATATACGCCACGCTCCTCTGGATTTCCTTGTTCTCCGACCTCAGGATGAAGCTTCCCTTCGGCCAGTGAAGCTCCCTGTACTTGATGCCCTGCCTGTCCAGGTCCTCCTTCAATTCCGGCAGCGCCGTCTTAAGCAAGTTAATCCTGAATGTCTGCTCTTTCTTGTGCAGGAAGGTCTCGCAGACCTTAGGGAAGACGGAGGGATAAATCGCCTTGATCTTATCGAGGAATTCTCCGGGAAGTTCGTTGAAGACGGCTTTCATCTGTTCGTTGTTTTCGAGGCCTTCGTCCTTTGCCTGGCTATCTCGTAGCAGAATATCGCCGAAGCCATGGCAACGTTGAACGATAACGCCGCGCCGCCCATCGGGAGCGTGACCTTCAGCTCCAGGTGCTTTTCAACGCCGTGATGTATACCCTTGCCTTCCGAACCCATTACCACGCAAAGGGGGAATGGGAATGAGACCTTCGTGAGGTCCTCTCCCCCGTCGACTACCGCGCCGGCGCACCAGTACCCGGCGCCCTTCGCGTGGATAAGCGCGTTAGAGAGGTTATTGATCCTGCAGATCGGCACATAGTTATCGCCGCCCGCAGCCACGCTCAATACCGTCTCATTGACATCGCACGCGCCGCGCTCCGGTATGACTATGCCGAACCCGCCGAAGCATGCGGCTATCCTTATTATCGCGCCGAGGTTCTGCGGGTCGGTGACCTCGTCAAGCAGGATGAACGAAAGCTTTTCGCCTTCCGGATTGCTGACCAGGTCCTCGAACGACGAATACCTGAAAGGGTCGACCTCCGCGATTATCCCCTGTAGCCGTTCCGTCCTCTTCATCTTCAGCATCTCCTTTTCGGAGAGCCTCTGCACGGGGATGCGGCGGGCCTTTATCAGGTCGAGCGCGGCCGGGTCGTCGAATTTATCCGAGAGTATAACCTTCCTGACTCCCCTCATGTTAGCCTTGAGCCGTTCGACCACCGCGTTCCTGCCGTATAACAGCAGCGGGCTATTTCCGGGACGGGCCATCTTCTTCCTCCTTATCGTCGTTGTCGACCTCAGCCTCTACGTCTATTATATTCCTGTCTTTTATATGATTGTCTTTCGGCTGCCCGTCAAAACGGTATACCTTGAACTTTCCCTGCGGGCTGATCAAGAGGTTCAACATAAAACTTATCACGCTGAAACACAGCGCTCCCCAGAATGCCGCGCCGAAACCGGCTATTGCGAAACCCTCCACTATACGGGAGACGAGGTAAAAGAAGAACCCGTTCACGAAGAGCGTGAACAGGCCGAGCGACAGTATAGTCAAAGGAAGCGTCAGCGCGACCACCAGCGGGCGCAGCGTCGCGTTTATTAGGCCGAGGACGAGCGCAGCGATGACAGTAGTCAGCCGGCCGTCCGAATGTATCCCGGGGACGATATTCACGACGATTATCATCGCCGCAATGTTTATCACCCAGGTCAGTAGAAAACCCCTCAATCCGCCTCCTTATTTTATCTGTATCGACAACAGGAATATGTCGTCGCACTGCACGCCCTTCTGGAATTCGTGCAATGCGGACATCAGTTTCTCGTTAAAATCCATCACTTCAAGGACGCCGTTCTGCCGGACGAATTCCTCCAGCCTTTTGCTCCCGAACATCTCGCCTGACGGGTCTTTCGCCTCCAATATGCCGTCGGTAAAAAGGAATATCTTGTCGCCCTTCTCGAAATCCAGGGTCATCTGGTATACGTTGCTCTCGTCCATGCCTATCCCCATCAGGAACGTCTGGGATTCCATGTATATTATCCTGTTATTCTCTTTCCTGAAAAGTATCTGCGGCGGATGGCCGAAATTCGAGTAGGCCAGCTTCCTGCTATTGAAATCGAGCATGCCGCCGAACGCGCTAAGGAATATGCTCATCTTTCCGAAATCCGCCTTGATAAAACTTTCGAGGCGCTTCAGCATATCCCCCGGGCTCATCTTCATGCGCAGGATCTCCTCGATTTCCGTATGGAGCCTGTTGACCAGCAAGGCCGCCGAAACGCCGTGCCCCGTTATGTCCGCTATCATGAACACAAGCCGGTCCTTGTCGGCAAAATGGAACTTCGCGTAGTCGCCGCCCATATACAGCATCGGCTTGTAGTCAACCGCTATATCCACGAGGTCCGTCTTGACGGATTTAGGCATCAGGCCGCTGTGTATCTTGTTCGCGAGCTCGAGCTCATCTACCATTATCCTGTTCTTCTCTTCTATCTCTTCCTTGAGCACGAAATCCTTCTGCCTCATTATCTCCTCGCTCTTCTTGACTACCATGCATATGAGGGTCGCGGTAATGAGCAGCGTTATGTTTATGCCGAATATCTCGTAATTCACGTAGGCGTCCGACATCTCGTACACGCCGATGAAGCAGACCAGCGTATATACGCCCAAGGCGGCGGTCTCCAATACGTTCCACGGAAGCAGCAATACGCTCGCGAACATCCCGATCAGTATGAGGGTAATGCCGAGGCTCGCTATCACGTCCGGATGGGCAGCCGCGGCAAGTATCGCTATCGATACGATGAACACGCTGAATAAAAAACCCCTGACCTTATGCAGGAAAAGCGTCCTCTTCGCGAGCTTCCCGGAAAAAAGTATCCCGACCGCGAGGATCGTCCCGCCGGCGATGCCCGGCAGGTCCTTTGCGCTCAGGAGCCTCCTGAACCAGAAGCTGGCCAGCACGACCTCCACGAAAAAAGCGCTTATCGCGATATAGCAAAAGAGGTTTATGCGCTGGTCAAATATGCGCTTCAGCTCGCCCTTGTATTCCTCCCTGAACCTTACGGGTATCGACCTGTCCATATCTTCAGTCATCCATAGACGTTATCTCTACGACCGGTGAGCTTATCGAGGTCTCGAGTCCCCTGAACTTAAGCCATCTGTAAGGGGGCTCGCACGAAAACCAGGAATAATTCCTCGGGATGAAGGCCTTAGCCGGGCTCAACAGGCCGATGTTCGGGTCTATGCACACCTTAAATGCCTCATGTTCCGACCCGTTGACCTTTATCTTCTCCTTGCCGACCACCTTCATCGTGAGCCGGTATATGGCGGGTTCGTCGTTCACGATATTGACTGTCCTGTGTTGCTCCCCCGCCTCAAGCATGGCCCTTATATACAGCCCGGTAAGCAGCTTGTTTATTGCGCCGCCCTTATAATTGAATGAGCGGTTCTTCTCGGAATTCCTGACAGGGTCCCTGACAACGCAGCGGACGGTATCACCGTCCCTGCCGAAATCCTGTGACTCTTCCAGCAGCGTTTTTCCGGAGCCCGAAAGGACCGTCCTCTTCATCCAGGCCGGCCTTATGCCGTCCTTATCGCCCTTGAACTTCATCTCGGACCTGCATGAGGTCTCGCCCTCAAAACCGTAATACTGGCCCTTGCCTTCTTCCAGGAGCATATAGGCGCCGCTCTCGCCGGCCACGGGAGTGATCGTGACGGAGGCTTCCCATAATATCCTTCCCTTGGTATCCGAGCACTTGTGGCGGGTCACGATGCTTTGGGCCGTCTCCCCGGCTTCGAGCGAGGACGCAAATAAAAGGATGATCGATGCCGCTGCAAGGGCTTTTTTCATTCGTTGATCTCCGATTCAAGCTTATCGATAAGGTCTTTTATGTCCTTGATCGTCGATGCGGGAAGCAGTTTCGCCATCTCGATATCGTTCTTCAGGCCCTTTAAAGTTGAGACGACCCTCCTTATCGCGGAGGACTTCCTCCTGTTCCTGGCCTCCTGCGGGTCTAGGTCTTCCCTCTGCCTGATCAGGGCGGTAAGGTCCTTTTTGACATCGCGGAAATCCTTGCCCTTCTCGAAGACGTTCTTCTTCAGGGATTCGTAGCCGTCCTCTCCTATCTCTTTCTTGTTCTTTGCCATTCGAAGCAGGTTTACCGCCTCATAGCCCGGGATGCTCGCGGCCTCCGAAGGGTCCCCGTTGTCTTTCTTCAGGTACTGCGGTTCCTCCTTTTCGAGGAAAGAATACGAACGCAGCAGCTTCATCGCGGTATCCTTCCTTACGCCTATCTCCTTGGCCGTATAGGCCTCGAACGTAAGGTATCCCCAGTCCCTGTAGAGCTTGTCTTTCCATACCGAGTAAAGGGACTGCCCCAGCTCTATCCAGGAGGTCTTGAACTGCATAACATTTTGCAGCACGCGGTAACGCAGCGAGCTCTCGTCCAGCCCTTCCATCTTCCTTTCGATGTTCTGTATCGCCTTAGTCTTCATTTAGCGGATTCCCCGTTCCAGCAATAGAGGCAAAGCCGCTCTTTAGGCAGGCCTATCGCCTTGACCATGTCATCGAGCAGCTGGTACCTTAGCGTAGTGACGCCGAGGTCCCTGCGGATCCATTCGATCATCGCCTTATATTTATCGGTCTTCGGGTCTATATATTCCGAGATATCATCTATGTCGCTGCCTTCGAGCGCCTTTATGGCCTTCCGCGCCGCGAGCTCGCTGATGCTTCGCGTCGAGAGGCAATACCTGCACGGGAACATCAGCGGGGGGGACGCCGGGCGGACATGGACTTCCTTCGCGCCGTTGTCCCAGAGCTTGTTCACCGTAAAATTCTTCAGCTGCGTGCCCCTGACTATCGAATCCTCGCAAAGGACTATCCTGCTGCCGTTGATTATCTCCTTTATCGGTACGAGCTTCATCCTCGCTATAAGGTCGCGGGTCTTCTGGGAGGTAGGCGTATAGCTCCTACCGTACCCGGGGGAGTATTTGACGAGGGGCCTCCTGAAAGGCTTCTTCGACTCCATGGCGTAACCGAGCGCATGCGCGGAACCCGAATCCGGTACCCCGGAGACCACATCGACCTCGATATCCTTGTCATGCTTCGCGAGGCACCTGCCGCACCTCTCCCTGACTATTTCGGTATTTATGCCCTCGTAGTCTGACGCAGGGAACCCGGAGTATATCCATAGGAACGCGCAGATCTGGTTTGTCTTTCCGCCCGCCTTCCTCTGCACCATGCCTTCCTCGTTGAGCTGGACTATCTCGCCGGGCTCGAGATATTTGACGGTCTGGAAATCGAGGTTCGGGAATGCCGCCGTCTCGGTCGCGGCCGCCCACGCGTCCATGCGCTTGCCGATTATTACGGGCGTGTAACCGAGCCTGTCGCGCGCCGCGAGCACGCCTTCCTTGTTAAGCAGCATCAGCGAGCAGGAACCCTCTATCTTGGCCCACATCTTCTGTATGCCGTCGATCAGCGTATCGCCCTGGACTATCATCTTCGCAATCAGCTCGGTCACGTTTACGTTGCTTTTCGTGACCTCGCTGAAAGAGACGCCCTTCGCGAGCATCTCCTGCACCAGCTCTTCGGCATTCTCTATGAGGCCGTAAGTGACAAGGCAGAAAGGCCCGTATTTCGAGTTCAGGTATATCGGCTGCTCATCATACGAGCTGATGACGCCGATCCCCTTGTTGCCCTTCATCCGCCTGTAGTCGTCCAGGAACTTTGATTTGAACTGGTTCTGGTTGATGCTGTGGATCTGGCGCGTGAAACCCTCTCCGAAGACCGCCATGCCGCCGAATTCCGTCCCGAGATGCGAATGGTAATCGGTCCCGTAAAAGAGAGTCTCCGCGCAATCGCCTTTTGAGACAACACCGAATAAGCCGCTCATTCTTCCCCCTGTTGGATTACATGCCTGTTAAGATCAGGATTCAAAAAGTGCCTTTGTGGCGAAATTCGGCTCGCTCGTAAGGTTGACGCCGAGTTTCCTGAGCCCCGCCTCGTCGCCGGGCGTGGGTATATGCGTAAGGTGCACCTCGCAACCGTGGAGCTCCTGCAGTTTTTCCATCGCCTCATGCGCGGCAGGGTTCGTCGTCGCGCTTATGCTCAGCGCTACCAGCGCCTCATCGAGGTCAAGGCTGACGGTCTTGTACCTCAGGACGTCCTTCTTGAGGTCCTTTATCGAGCCTATGATATTCGGGGAGAGCAGGTGTAGCTTGTCCGGTATCCCGGCAAGTCTCTTGATCGAATTGAAGACGAGGCTGGACGTCGCGTGCATCAGCGGAGAATTTTTCCCGGTAATTATCGTCCCGTCCGCAAGCTCTATCGCCGCGCCGCAGAATACGCCGTCATTTCCCTTATCCTTCTGCCGGCATTCGTCGGCGGCCTTCCTCGCCGGCAGCACGACGCTCCTGTCCTCGGCCTTCACGCCGACCTCCTCCATGAGCAACTGGACCCTCCGTTCGGTCTCCTTATCCACAAACCCCATCGCGTATTCGCATGCGTACCTGAAATACCTTCTTATTATCTCCTGCTTTGCCGCGTCCTTGACCGCCTCGTCGTCGATTATGCCGAAGCCCGCGCGGTTGACGCCCATATCCGTGGGGGATTTATATACGGCCCCTTCCCCCATTATCTTTTCCAGTATCCTCCTTATGACCGGGAAGACCTCGACATCGCGGTTGTAATTCACGGCCTGCTCGTTGTGAGCCTCGAAATGGAACGGGTCTATCATGTTGAAATCCTTAATATCAGCGGTGGCCGCCTCGTACGCGATATTTACCGGATGCTTCAACGGGATGCTCCATATAGGGAACGTCTCGAATTTCGCGTAGCCGGAATTTACGCCTTTCTTGTGGTCGTGGTAAAGCTGCGACAGGCACGTCGCCAGTTTCCCGCTTCCTGGGCCGGGGCCGGTCACGATAACAAGCGGGTTCTTTGTCTTGATATATTCGTTTGTGCCGTATCCCTCGTCACTCACGATAAGGTCGACATCGGTCGGATAGCCCTTCGTGAAACTATGCGTATAGACCTTGACGCCGCGCCGCTCGAGTTTGTTCTTGAATATCCTCGCCGCGGGCTGGTTATCGAAACGCGTGATGACGACCGCCAGCACCTCTATGCCCCAGTCCCTGAGGTCGTCTATCAGTTTCATCGCGTCGACATCGTATGTGATACCGAAATCCGCCCTTACCTTCTTCCTCTCGATGTCTCCGGCGTATATGCAGAGTATTATATCCGCTTTGTCCTTCAATTTCTGGAACAGGCGCATCTTTACGTTCGGGTCAAAACCGGGAAGCACCCTCGATGCGTGGTAATCGTAAAGCAGCTTTCCGCCGAACTCAAGGTAAAGTTTGTTGCCGAACCTGCCCACCCTTTCAAGAATGGCCGCCGTCTGTTCCCTGAGGTACTTATCGTTGTCAAAACCCGGTTTCTTCATCTCTGCTGGCTCCTTTTGTTCCCTACCTCCTTAGTAGGAATACCGCCAAAGTGACGGCGCTGAATACGAACCTGTAAATGACGAATACGTTGAATGAATGTTTCTTCACGAATCCGAGAAGCCCCCCGATCGCAAGAAAACCCGTTACAGCCGATACCGTAAACCCGGCGAGAAGCGCCAAACCCTGCCCTTCCGCGGCCATGCTCCCTATATCCTTGATCTTCAACGCGGTGGCGCCGAATATTATCGGCGCGGACAACAGGAACGAGAATTTCGCCGCGGATTCCCTGTCAAACCTCATGCCCATCCCTGAGGCCATGGTTATGCCGGACCTCGACACGCCCGGTATTATCGCAAGCGCCTGCGAGAGGCCGATCACGGCCGCGTCCAACAGGTTAAGCGACTTGAGGCTCCTCGCCTTCCGGACGAACCTGTCGACCAGGTAGAATATCGCGGCAAATGCGCTCATTGTGAGGGCTATGAGCAGCGGCGACCTGAATGCGGTCTCGGCCTTATCCTCCAGCAGTTTGCCTATCAGCGCCCCGGGCACGCTTGCGGCCGCGATATACCATATCATGCGGCTCCTGATAATGCCCAGCCACTCCCTCCGGAAGTATACGATCACCGCGGCCAGCGTACCCGCGTGGAGGGCGACATCAAATGAAAGGCTGTGCTCCTGCCATCCGAATAGCCACGGAAAGACTATCAGGTGCGCCGAACTGCTTATTGGCAGGAACTCGCCCAGCCCCTGGACCAGCCCAAGGACCGCTGCCTGGAATAAACTCATATATGTTTTCTAGGCCTTACTTGCTGCTGTACTTTTCGGCCATGTCCCCTATTACCGGGAGCTTGAACTGCTCTCCCGAGAATGATTTAATTATAAGCACGATCCAAACCACGAAGAAAATGAGCCCGACAATCGGGATAAGGAACGCCCCTACGACGGTTATCCCGAGCACGATCAATATTACAGTCCATGCGGCCGCGAAGAGTATTGACTGCATCGCGTGGAACTTGAGGAACTTGTTCTCCTTCTCTATCAGGAAGAAGATTAGCCCCGAAACCCATCCGAACACATAGGACAAAGATGCAGCGAGGTTAGCGTCCATTCCGACCGTGGTCTTACCGAGGTCTTTCACATCGGCCATTACAACCTCCTTTTTTAGCCTATCACCGCGTTTAACAACAGCAGCGTTATGAAACCCGCTATTGCCGAGAACGTCGCGGCTATCTCATTCCCGTGGCTGTGGCATTCCGGTATTATCTCGTCAAACGTCACATAGAGCATCGCGCCGCCGGCGAACGCGAGCCCGAACGGCAATATGGACTTCGAGAACCCGAACAGCATTATACCAAAAAAAGCGGCTATCGGCTCGGCGATCCCGGAAAGCGTCGCGATACCGAGGCATTTAAGGCGCGATACGCCCGCCTGCCTGAGCGGCGCCGCCACGACAAGCCCCTCCGGCATGTTCTGGAGCGCAATCGCGACGGCAAGAACAAGCCCGAGCTTCGGCGAGGCGACATACCCTACGCCGACCGAAAGCCCTTCGGGCAGGTTATGCATGGTGATGGCGACGGCCATAAGTATCGCGCTCTTCATCTTGATATGCATGGGCTTGTCTTTGAAATGGGGATACCAATTGTGGAGGTGCGGTATTGACTTCTCCACGAGGAACAGGAACAGCGCCGCGAAGATTATCCCTGTTATTGCCTGCCCGAGGCTCCCTATACGCGTCGCCGGCGAAATAAGGTTGAAGCATGCCGTTGCGATCATTATCCCTGCGGAAAATCCGAGAAGGGTATCATATACTTTGTGCGATACTTTTTCCGAAACTAGCACCGGTATCGCCCCGATCCCTGTGAAACAGCTTGCTATAAACGAGGCTAGAAGCGCTTCCTTCAATTCGTTGACCCTTTCATTGGAATACCTGACAACGCGGCGTCGTCTCCCATCAGGGCGTCCCTGTTCTTAGATATATCGATCCCGTCCCTGATGATCCTGGCAAGCGAGGCCACTCCGGATCTCTCGCCTATTATTATTGAGCCGGCGAGTTTCCCGTCTTTTATGACGCATTTCCTGTATATCCCCTTGGCCGCGTCCTTCCTGATTATCGACTCGTATCCTTCACCCTCGGGATTGACTATGCCTATAGAGGCCACGTCAATGCCCGCGACCTTAAGCGTGGCCTGGAAAGTAGTCCCCTTATATTCCACGGGCCTGCCTATCATGTTCGATGCCGCGGCTTGGCCCTGTTCGAGCGCAGCCGGTATTATTCCGTAGACCGTGCCGTTGAATTCCGCGCAGTCGCCCGCGGCGAAAACGTCCGGGCGGTCCGTACGGAGGCCCCCATCCACTAATATCCCTTTTTGCACGCCGATCCCGCAGGCCTTAGCGAGTCCCGTATTTGAACGGATGCCGGCAGATACCACGAACAGGTCCGCGTCCACCCTCTCGGGCGCGGCCCCCAGCAGCACCTCTATATTCATCTTCTCGATGCGGGACTTTATCAGCGACGCGCCCTCCTCATCGAGCTGCCTTGGCAAAAGCCGCGTATTGTGCTCTATTACGGCGACTTTCATGCCGCGGTCGGCCAGGGCCTTAGCTGTCTCAAGCCCGAGGAGTCCGCCGCCTATGACAGCAGCCTTTTTCTTATCCCTCGCGAACGAGCGGATACGCAACACATCCGCTATGTTCCTATAAGCGAAAACTTTTCCGGCCGGTACCCCCTCCAAAGGAGGGACGAACGGCGATGCGCCGGTGGCAAGGAGGAGCCTGTCATAACCGCAGGCCCCGGACTTTGACGTATTTATCTTCTTTGATGATGTATCTATATCCGTTACGCGGTCGCCGAGGGAAACCCGTATCCCCTTCTTCCCGTACCATTCGTCGTTATAGGGGAACATGCCGTTAAGGTCCATCGATCCCGAAAGCAGCCTGTCGAGCAGCGGCCTCGGGTAATAATTATATTCTTCTTCGGTGAAAATGGTTATCTCGGCGCCGGGAAGGTTCTCCGATATGGATTTCGCGGCGGTCACTCCCGCTATTCCGTTGCCTACGATGGCTATCTCCAAAGGCAGCCCCTGGTCATACCTTTTCGAACATCTCTTTGCCTACCCCGCAATCGGGGCAGACCCACCCGTCAGGCAATTTCTCGAAAGGCGTGCCCGGCGCGACATTCTGCGTCGCGTCGCCGATAGCCGGGTCATAGATATATCCGCAGACCGTGCAGCGATATTTACTCATTTAATCCTCCCTGTTCAGGCGATCTTTTTCGCGAGTTCCGTCCCAAGGCCCCGGCAGCGTTCCAGCTCTGAGGCGTCGGGCACAAACTTGGCCGATACCGGCGGCGATACGATCTCCATGCCGCCCTCCTTCAGTATCCCTTCTATCTCCGCCACCGCTCCTCCGGCCCATCCGCAGGAACCGAACGCCGCGGCTATCCTGTTCTTCGGCTTGAAACCCTTGAGCAGCCCAAGGAATGAGGCGATCGACGGAAGCATGCCGTTGTCGTGGGTGGACGAGCCTATCACGAACGCCTTAGCGTCGAGCATCTGGTTCGCGACCTCGGTCCTGTCGGAAAGGGCGATGTCGAACAATTTCACGCAGACCCCCGCTTCCGTGAGGCCGTCCGCTATTGCCCGCGCCATCATTTCCGTTGAACCCCACATAGTCTCGTAAACTATGACCGCTTTCCGTTTCGTCTCGTTCTTAGCCCACGAGGCATAAGCATTCACGATCTTCATGGGATCCCCGCGCCATATTATCCCGTGGCTCGGCGCGATCATCTTTATCGGGAGCCCCATCTTCTGTATCTCTTCGATCTTCCTGGCTATGATGCCGCTAAGCGGCCACAGGATGTTCGCGTAATATTTGGACGCCTCTTCCATCAGCGCGCACAGGTCCGTCTCGTCATCGAACCTTTCCGATGACGCGTAGTGCTGGCCGAAAGCATCGTTGGGGAACAGGATCTCCTCTTCCGCGCAATATGTGAACATGCTGTCGGGCCAGTGTATCATCGGAGCCTCGATGAAACTGAGCGTTCTCCTGCCGATACTTAGTTTATCGCCGGTCTTAACGACACGGACATCCCAATTGCCGTAGTACTGCTTCTGGAGGCCTTCCTTGCATTTCGACGTGCCGTACAGCTTGGCGTTCGGGCAGAGTTTCAGGAGTTCGGGTAGGGCGCCGGAATGGTCCGGCTCTATGTGGTTTACGATTATATTCTCAATTTTTTCCGGAGGCATGACATCGCGTATCTTCTTTATGAGCTCTCCGGTGAACGGCGCGTACACGCCGTCTATAAGCGTTGCCTTATCGTCGTTTATCAGGTAGGAGTTGTACGTCGTGCCGCGGGCGGTCGAATAAGTGTGCCCGTGAAAGGTCCTCGCGTTCCAGTCGACGGCACCTGCCCAGTAGATGCCCTTTTTTAGCTCGACCGCATCCATCCGCTAATATCCTCCCGTCACCCTTCCATCACCCTTCCTTCCGTCTTCACGAACCATGAGACGGAATCCGAAAGCAGGGTCAACGCTTCCTCGAGGAGCTCATAGTGGCGCTCCTCTTCCTTCTTAAGGCTGTTATAGAACACTTTCGCTATCCTTATGCCGGTTTCCTTCGACTGCTTATCGTAGTAATCGTAGCTCTTGGTCTCTTTCTTCATCGCTATATCTATCGCCTTGATGTTGGAGGGGTCGGCTTTCAACTTCTTCATTTCAGACGCCGTAAGCTTCCTGAACACGAGCGCGAGCTTCTTCTTCGCCTGCCTGTTGATCACGCCCTCGAAATCGCCCCAGTCCTGCTCGTTCTTAAGGCCTTCGCTTATCTCCTTGATGCGCTCAATGTGCGTCAATTCCTGGTCGGCCAGCGACACGAGGAGTTTCTTCGCGATGGCGTTCTTCGCTGTCTTCGCGGCCTGAAGGTAGAACCTGCGGCCGTCGAGTTCCATCTTTACGGCTGATTCCAGTATCCTTACGTCTCTCTTGGACATAGCATATCTCCTGGTTTGGGGGTGGGATGTCTATTAACCGTGGCGGTAGAGAATACCGAATCCGCCCTGGGGGTAGTTCCAGTCAACGTTCTGGAACTCATCGCATATCACGCGGCATGTACCGCATTCGAGGCACCCGTCCACGTTGACCTCGGCGACTCCCTTGTCGTTAATCTTCCAGCAGTCCGACGGGCATCCTATGGAGCATTGTTTCTTCTGGCACTTCAGGCAAAGGTCCTTGTCCTTGACCTTGATGTGGGGCTCGGGTCCCAATTTGAACCTGTTCACGAATAGCTTATCTTCTATCCTCGTCATCTCTATCCTCCGCGGGTATTATCGCATAATATCCGTATCCGTTCAAGGGGCTTTAACCTTAAATCCGCATAATTCGATCCAGTCCTTCACGCACTGGTTGCGCATGAAATAATCCCAGACCATCCCGGTCCTGTAGTTCTCTATCATCAGCACCGTGATCCCCTGGTCTATTCCCGTATAGCCGTCGCTCCACCACCTCTTATCGAGGTTATATCCCGCCTTGAAACCGTACTTCCCGTATATGCTCTTGCCGTACCTGTCGTAGGTCTTCTTTACCGACTTTATCGCCTGTCCGGGAACGAACGGCATCGATGCGACCATCCCGTACGGGTTTATCGTCCCGTCCTCGACCGTCCTGTCGGCGGGCTTTGCGCCGTATCCCTTGTAGCCCAGCGGACCTTCGCCCGCGGTCAGGCCCCATCCGTCCTCGCCGTATCCCTTGTGGGATCTCGCGTTGTCTATGCAGAACTGCCTGTTAGCCAGGACGGCATTGACCGAATTGTCCCAATAGTTTATCCCGTTGTCGTCTATGTTCCTGAAATCGACCCACGCGTGCGCGAACTGGTAGGTGAACAGGCTGCCGAAGAAGGAATATACGACCTTATAACCGCCGTATTCCCCGACCGGTTTCCTCCACGCTTTCCAGCAGTCGGGGGATATCGGGAATGTAGGCGAACCTATCGCAAGGACATAAGCGATGACCCCTTCGTTGTACCAGTCCCAATATGAACCGAGAAAACCGCTCTCAGGGTTCCATCCCATGCATATCAGGCTGGTCCCGTTGGTCATCCAATGCCAGTCCGCCTCGTAATAAAGCGAGTTGGCGAGCCGTTCAACTTCGGTGCCCTTGAAATACTGCCCCGCGAACAGCGCGCCTGCAAAGAACAGCGCGGAATCTATGGACGAGAGCTCGGAATTCCATGCCCTTTTGCCGGTCTTCATGTCGACAAAATGGTAATAAAAACCGTGCTCGCTCTTCAGTGTGTTCCTGAACGTCTTCAGCGTCTTGAAGGCCCTGTCATAGGCCTCATCGTAGGTTATCCAGCCCCTGCTGTGGCCTATGCATATGGCCGTGAGCCCGAACCCGGTCGCCGCTATGCTGCACGGGGCGCCGGCGGAGGAATTATCCGCCACGAGCCCCGTATCGGGGTCGGCCTCTTCCCAGAAATACATGAACGTGTCTTTCTGGATCATGTTTATGAACGCTTCCTGCGGGTTCACTTCTTCACCCGCAGGCAGGGGCGCCGCAGTAAATGAGGACATCGACAATGCGAGAACTAACGAGATGGCGGTCTTCATGGTTTTGTTTTAAAATAAAGCAGCTGCCTCCTGGCTTCATCCGCCTTCGCCTTTACCTGAGAGGGCGATAATTTATCGGCGTCCTTTATTATCTCGTCCAGCGAATTTACGGACACCTCTATCTTCCTCCTGAATATCTCAGCCATATCATCAAGCTTCACCGAGAGCCCCTTGAGCTCATCGCCCTTCCTTAACCTGAAGCTCGATGTGAGGTTCCCGCCGGTCATCGCGTTAACGGATTTCTCTATCCGGCTTACCGGGCCGGCTATCCTATGCGACAGGAAGATGCTCGCCGCCCCGATCACCGCCGCCATTATAAGGGCTACGGTCATAAGCTGCCCGTTCGTATCGTTAAGCACGTACAATACCGCGTTCTGCCCGTCGGCGCTGAGCATACGCGCTTCCTTAAGGTGGAAATTAGGCATGCTTTCGGCCGGTATCCCGAACTTCTGGCCGTCATAGTCCTTCAGCCTTGAAGCTGCCGCCAGTTTCCCTGCGATCTTCCACTCCGACAACTCCGATACGGCCCCTCCCCACACCCCAAAATACACCAGCACTCCCGTGAGGAAGGAAGCCAGGAGCATGCACAATATTATAGCCGCCATATAGCGCAGCTGCAGTCCCGGATCCACAAAAAAGCTCCTTCTCCTTACCCCTCTCCCTTTCATCTAACCCTCCTATTTCCCCCGACATATTATATGCCCATGCGGGGCGGAAGTCAATTGACACCTCGTCGATATTATGCTATTTTATAGCAAATGTTAAGGACGATTTTTACATCGACCGGAAGCTTCTACCTTACTCTCCTTAACCTCTTGTACCCGCAGGATTGTCTCATCTGCAGCAACAGGATACACGAGGCCAAGGCCGCGCGGTTATGCCGCCCCTGCAACGACAGGATAATGAGGTACGCGGACACCCCCCACTGGAGTTTTACCGAGAATGGCCTCGCCTTCGACGCCGCATACCATGTAGCCGGGTACGACGACATCGTCAAAAGGTGCATCTGCCTGATGAAGTACAACGGCAAACAGGACCTCTCGAAGATATTGGGCGGCCTCATGTCGGAATACGCCGAAAGAAATATGAGCTTCAACGATATAGATATGTTCGTGCCGGTCCCCCTCCATCCGGTGAAGTTCCGCGAGAGGCAGTTCAACCAGTCCGAGCTTATCGCCGGGCATCTCGCGAAACGCTTCAATAAGAAACTGGAGAACAAATGGGTCAAGAGGATCAGGTACACGCCCCAGCAGGCCGGCCTTTCAAGGGAACAGCGGCTGCGCAACATCAAGGGGGCTTTCCTTGTCAGGCAGGATGCGGACTTCACGGACAAGACCGTGATGCTTGTAGACGACGTAATGACCACGGGCGCCACCCTCCACGAATGCGCGAAGACCTTGAAATCCGCGGGCGCGAAAAAAGTATTCGCGTTCACCCTCGCGCGGGGAAACTGAAGTGAGGATAATCAGGCGTTATATATTGATGGAGCTTGCCGGGCCTTTTATCTTCGCATTCGTCGTCACGACGTTCGCGTTCATGGCCGGCAATATGATAAAACTCGCCGACCTCATCGTGAACAAGGGTGTCGATTTCCTCTCGGTATGCAAGCTCTTCTTCTACATGCTCCCGTGGCTCTTCACCTTCACGGTCCCTATTTCGGTCCTCACCGCCACGCTGCTGACATTCGGCAGGCTTTCGTCCGATAACGAGATAACCGCCATGCGCGCGAGCGGCATCAGCCTTTATAAGCTGGTAATGCCGCTGATAATGGTCGGGCTGGTCATCAGCCTTATATCGTACGAGTTGAACGACTGGATACTCCCGCGGCTCAGGTTCGAGACGAGGAAGCTCGTCGCTCAGATAGGCGCGAAGAACCCGGCCGCCTACCTGGAGGCAGGAACGTTCATAAAGGCGTTTAAGGGTTATATCGTGTTCATATACGGCATCGACAAGAACAAGCTTACAAACATCAGGATATACCAGCCGCAGGAAGGCCGCCCTACCCGGACGATAATCGCGCAAAAAGGCGAGATAAGCTATATTAAGGATAAGGACGCCATTAAACTGAAGCTGATAAACGGCACCGTTGATGAGCCGAACCCGAAGGACCCGAATAATTTCTATAAGCTAAACTTCAAGACTTACATAATGATGCTGGACCTGAAGGAAGGCCGGGACCTGAAATTCGAGAAGAAGAAATCTGACATGTCCATAGATGAGCTGAACAACGAGATAAAGACGCTTAAGGCAGAGGGCGTTAACGCCACTCCGCTGCTTATCGAGGTGCATAAGAAGATATCTTATTCTTTCTCGTCGCTGATCTTCATACTGATAGGGATCCCCCTCGCGCTCATGGCCCGCCGCGGGGAGAAATCCATAGGGTTTGTCCTGAGCGTCTTCGTTATAGTGGCCTTCTACCTGCTGCAGCTCGGCGGAGAAGCGCTCGCGATAAAGGGTATCCTCTTCCCCGCCCTCGGCATGTGGCTCCCGAACATCATATTCGGGGTGATAGGGCCTGTTATGATATTCTGGATAGCCGAACAATGAAGATCATAGACAAGTATATAACGAGGGGTTTTGTCTGGCCGTTCCTCTACTGCCTCTTCGTCTTCCTTTTGCTCTATGTCGTAGGCGACCTGCTGGGGCACCTCGATTCACTGGTGAAACAGAACGTACCTTTCGACATCATCAAGACATACTACCTGGCTTCCCTGCCTTACATATTCGTGCAGACCACCCCGTTCGCGGTCCTGCTCGCGAGCGTCTTCCTCTTCTCGAACCTTAACCGCCACAACGAGATCATCGCGCTGAGGGCAAGCGGCGTGGACACGCTGCGCATAATAACGCCCGTGATCCTGCTGGGCTTAGCGATAAGCCTCGCCGTCTTCCTGGTAAACGACAAGGTCGTGCCCGAATCGTCGGTCATATCGAATACCATAAAGGAGCTGCGCTTCGACAGGGACCAGAAGGAAAAAGGCGACAAGCTGGAGAATATAACCGTATTCGGGCGGGACGGCAAGCTCTTCTACGCGAGGGAGTTTGACCTGAAGGCAAAGAAGCTCAAGGACGTCGTCATGCTGGTGCACGACAACAACCAGATCCTGAAGAGGAAGATAACGGCGGAGAGCATGGAATGGACCGGGAAGAGCTGGAAATTCCACGGCGCGGACTCATTCAGGTTCGACCGCGAGGGTAATGTCCTCGGCAAGCCCGCTATATTCCGCACGCCGAAGATAATAGACTTCAACGAGTCCCCGGAAAGCCTCTTAAAGAAACAGACCCAGCCCGACTTTATGAACTACGCGCAGCTGAGGGATTACATCCACCTGCTCGCGTTGGAGAGCAAGTCCACCGCGAGGAAACTGCTGGTGGACCTGCATTACAAGCTGGCGCTCCCGTTCACGAGCGTCGTCATAATGCTCATCGGGATCCCGTTCGCGCTCAAGAGGACAAGGTCGAAGGCCATGGCAAGTATGGGGCTCGCTATCGTGATAGCGCTGGTCTTCTACGGCGCCAACGCGATCTCCCTTGCGCTTGGAAAAGGCGGGTTTGTGCCCCCTATAATTGCAGCATGGGCCGCGAATTTCGTATTCGCGGCCCTTGGTATCTACCTTCTCGCCGAGATCAGGTCTTAATGGGGCGTGTCACTTTAGCTATGCTTTTCCGCCGCATCCGAGGAACTTGATCTTCCTCTTCACGACTTCCTTTATCGCGTCGCGCGCGGGCCCGAGATATTTTCTCGGATCAAATTCGCCGGGCGTCTCTACGAATACCTTCCTGATAGCTCCCGTCATCGCAAGGCGAAGGTCGGTATCTATGTTGACTTTGCAAACGCCCATCTTGGTCGCCCTGGCTATCATCTCCTCCGGGACGCCCCTCGCGCCGGGTATCTGCCCGCCGTAATCGTTGCATTTCTTAACGAGGTCGGCCGGAGCGGATGACGCTCCGTGCAGCACGAGCGGGAACCCGGGAAGCAGGCTCTTGATCTTCTCCAGCCTTTCGAAATCCAGGTTGGGCTCTCCCTTGAACTTGTAGGCCCCGTGGCTCGTCCCGATAGCGACCGCAAGCGAATCGCATCCGGTCTTCTTCACGAACTCGACCGCCTGGTCCGGGTCCGTGTAGATCGCGTCTTTCGCCGCGACGGATATGCTGTCCTCGACGCCCGCAAGCTTGCCGAGCTCCGCCTCTACCGGTATGCCCTTTGCGTGGGCGTAATCGGCGACCTTCTTCGTGAGCGCTATATTCTCCTCGAACGGGTATTTCGAGCCGTCTATCATGACGGAGGAGAACCCGCCGTCAACGCAGGCCTTGCAGACCTCAAAATCCTCTCCGTGGTCGAGATGGAGCACGCAGTCAATTCCGGTGCATTCCATGGCAGCCTGGACCAGGTGGATCAGGTACTGGTGGCGGGCATATTTGCGCGCGCCTGCCGATACCTGGAGTATCACCGGCGCCTTCTCCTCGGCTATGGCCTCGGTGATGCCCTGGAGTATCTCCATGTCGTTGATGTTAAAAGCTCCTACCGCGTAACCTTCCTTATATGCCTTCTGGAAGAGCGGCTTCGATGATATGAACGCCATTTTTCTTCTCCCTTTCTATTATGTCCCAAGCTCCCACGAGGAGAGGTACTCCCTCTGCTCCTTCGTGAGCACGTCTATCTTTACCTTCATCGCTTCCAGTTTTAACGCCGCTATCTTCTCGTCTATGTCCCTCGGGACGGAATAGACCTTGTTCTGCAGGCGCTTTGAGTTCTTCGTCACGAATTCGGACGACAACGCCTGGTTAGCGAAGGACATGTCCATTACCTGCGCCGGATGGCCTTCCGCCGCCGCGAGGTTGACAAGGCGCCCCTCTCCGAGCAGGTTGATCCTGCGCCCGCCCTTTAGCGTATACTCCTCCACGAACTCCCGCATCTTCCTCTTCTTTGTGCTCATCCGCTCAAGCGCCTGTATGTCTATTTCGGCGTTGAAATGCCCCGAGTTGCAGATTATCGCGCCGTCCTTCATCGCCTTAAAATGCTCGGCACGCAGGACATTGCAATCGCCGGTGACGGTAACGAAGACATCGCCTGTCTTAGCCGCGTCCTTCATCGGCATTACCCTGAAACCGTCCATGACCGCCTCGATCGCCCTGAGTGGGTCGACCTCGGTGACGATAACGTTCGCGCCCAAACCCTTCGCGCGAGACGCCGCGCCCTTGCCGCACCACCCGTAGCCCGCCACGACGAAATTCGTCCCGGCGATCAGCTCATTGGTGGCCCTGATTATGCCGTCGATCGTTGACTGCCCGGTCCCGTACCTGTTATCGAACATATGCTTCGTCAGCGCGTCATTGACCGCGATGACCGGGAACATCAGCAACCCCTTGTTCTCGAGGCTCTTCAGCCTTATGACACCGGTGGTGGTCTCTTCGGTCCCTGCGAGTATATAGTCTACGAGCCCGCGCCTCTTCTGGTGTATCGTCGAAACGAGGTCGGCGCCGTCATCCATCGTGATGTTCGGCCTGTGGTCGAGGGCAGCGTTGATGTGCTTGTAATACGTCTTGTCGTCCTCTCCCTTAATCGCGTAGACCGGTATCTTGTAATCCTTAACGAGCGATGCCGCCACGTCGTCCTGCGTGGAGAGCGGGTTCGACGCGCACACGACGCAATCCGCGCCGCCGGCCTTAAGCGTCCTGACCAGGCCGGCCGTCTCTGTAGTCACATGCAGGCAGCACGCTATCCTGACGCCCGACAAGGGCCTCTCCTTCAGGAACCTCTTGCGTATGAGTTGCAGGACGGGCATGTTCTCGTCCGCCCATTCTATGCGAAGCTTCCCTTTCTTGCTCAGCCCTATGTTCTTTATATGGTATTTCATGCTTTCCTCGCAAGTATCGCGGCCTTGTCGGTCTTTTCCCAGGAGAAGCCCATGTTCTCGCGGCCGAAATGCCCGTAGGCCGCGGTCTTCCTGTAGAAAGGCTCCCTCAGGTCGAGTTTCTCTATTATGCCCTTCGGCGTAAGGTCGAAGTTCTGCCTGACGAGTTTCACGAGGCGATCGTTCGGGATACTGCCGGTGCCGAACGTCTCGACATTGACCGAGACCGGTTCGGCCCTTCCGATGACGTACGCTATCTGCAGCTGGCATTTCTCGGCCAGGCCGGCAGCCACGATGTTCTTCGCGACATACCTCATCATGTACGCGGCCGAGCGGTCAACCTTCGTCGGGTCCTTGCCCGAGAACGCGCCGCCGCCGTGCGGGGTCGACCCGCCGTACGTATCCACGATTATCTTGCGCCCGGTCATTCCCGTATCGGACTGCGGCCCGCCGATCAGGAAGAGCCCGGTCTGGTTGATGAAGAACTCCGTATCCTTCGTCAGGTAATTTCCGACGACAGGCTTAATGACCTTCTGTATGATCTCCTTGCGGGCCTTGTCCGAGAACCTGCCCCTCACGACCGCCTTATCGGTATGCTGCGAAGCGATAACCACGTTCGTGACCTTTTTCGGCTTGCCGTTCACATATTCGACCGTGACCTGCGACTTCCCGTCCGGCCCAAGATAGTCTAATATCCCCTTCTTCCTGACTTCCGCGAGCCTGAGCGAGAGCTTATGCGAAAGCGTGATCGGAAGCGGCATCAGCTCTTTCGTTTCGCGGCAGGCATATCCGAACATCATGCCCTGGTCGCCGGCGCCGCCCTTGTCCACGCCCTGCGCGATATCGGGAGACTGCTTGTGTATCGCGTTGAGTATCGCGCAAGTATGGTAGTCGAAACCGTATTTCTGGTGCGAATAGCCGATATCCGCCAGGACCTCGCGGCAGATGTCGTGGACGCGTATGAACGTGGTCGGCTTCGTCGTTATCTCTCCTCCGACGATAATGAGCCCCATCGTGACATACGTCTCGCAGGCTACCCTGCCCATCGGGTCATCCTTCAGTACGGCATCAAGCACGCCGTCGGATATCTGGTCGCATACCTTGTCCGGATGGCCTTCCGTGACCGATTCGGACGTGAATAAATAATCTTTTTTCTCCATCTCTTCTCCTATTTTTCCTGGAATGCCAGGTTTGCTTTGCGGTAAGATTCAAGGTCCCCGATGTCGAACCATACTCCCTTAAACACGTAACACCTTACCTGGTGTTCTTTCCTTATCCACTGCACGAAATGCCCCGGGGCGTCCTTCTCGTTGCCGACCTTCAGGAACTGCGCTATGAGGTTGAGCTTATCCTGCGGGAAATAATAAATGCCTGTCGCGATGAACGATGTCGGAGGGTCCTTCGGCTTCTCGAGGAAATTTACCAGTTCACCTTCGGCGCTGACTTCCACGACACCGTAGGTATTCGCCGCTTTCGCCTTGTCGTTCAGGTCGAACGCCCCAAGCGCGAACGACTCGGGTTTCTCCTTCGCGAAATCCGCGAATTCCTTCATGCCCCAGTCGAACATGTTGTCGCCGGCGAGCACCAGGATGTCGTCGTAAACTTTCTGCTTCTCAAGGACAAGCCTGATATCGCCTATGGCACCGAGCCTGTTCTCGTTCGTGGTGCTCCCGTCATTATCGATGATTATCTTCTTCTTTGACCTGCAGGTCTTCTGCCATTCATTGAAGATGCCGTAGAATTTGTCGTTAGTCACGATGTATATCGTATCTATCTCGGGGACCTGCTCCAGTTTCTGTATGAGGTAATCCACGATCGTCTTCTTGCCTACAAGAAGCAGGGGCTTCGGCCTGTCCTTCGTCAGAGGATATAACCTCGTCGCGTATCCGGCGGCAAGTATCAGGGCTTTCATCTTATCTTGCTCAACTCCCTTTTAAGGAACGTTATCCTGTCCACCGGCGTCGGATCGATGCCGTTAAGGACGGCGAGGTAGTAGCTTGCAAAATCGCCGGTATATACGAGGCTGAACATGCGCGAAAGCAGGCTGGCGCCGGGTTTGCCCTTTGACCTTACCTCTGTAACCTTTGATCCCTGCTCTATTATAGACTTGGTTATCTCTATCCTCTTCGCTATGCGGGGATGCTCGCTCTCGTCCCTGAGTATCACCACGTAGAAATCCTTCAGGAGCGCCTTCGGGCCTTCCCATCCCACCAGTTCGTTATGGTTGAGCTCGGGAAAGACGTGCGTGGACGAAAGTGTCTTCGCGTTCTCCGCCAGCTGTCCCCTCCACCTTAAGGCTATAGAATCCAGGTGTTTGTTCGCCGAATAGATAAAGACGTATTTCCCGCTGATCTCCTGCGCGATCTTCTTGGCTTCGTTCTTTGGCGTCGCTATATCCGGCCCTATGAATCCGTCCCTGAGTTCCTTCATGCCGGCTATCGCCTCCTGGACGTCGCGCGACCTGTCGCTTATGAAACCTAATTTATGCAATACGTCGAGCCAGGTGAAAAACGCGTAACCGAGCGCCGTCCTCGGCGGGTATCCCTTCGGAATGTATATGACGGGGATCTTATCTTCCTTGGCAAGCACTTCGAGCTTCCCGCCGGACGATATGACTATTATCCTCGCGCCCTTCTCCTTCGCCTCCGCGTACGCGGAAAGGGTCTCTTCGGTATCGCCCGAGTAGCTGCAAGCGAGGAAGAACGTATCCTTTCCCACGAACTTAGGCAGGGTGTAATCCCTGTTCACGAACACCGGTATCCTTATGTCATCGGTAAGGTATGAACGCAGCAGGTCGGCCCCTATCGCGGACCCGCCGAGCCCCGAGAAGACTATATTCTTGTATCCCGCGCCCACATACGACTGCGGGACCTGGAAATCGCACCCGATGCCGTACGCCTGCGCGCACTGTTCCGGGAAATTCACTATCAAGCCGTACATGTCCGACTTGTCCACGCTCTTGATCTGCCTGATATCGTCCAGCGATGCCATCTCCGCCCCTTTCTATACCATGCCTGGCACGAACTGCCTCAGCTTCATGTTGGCATATTCCTCGATCTCGGCGCCCGTCGACAAGGCCATGGCCTCCTCGGCGATCTTCTGCGCGGTCGAGTAGTCCACCGACCTGATTATCTGTTTTATCCTCGGTATGTTGACCGGGCTTGTCGAGAACTCGTCCAGCCCCAGCCCAAGAAGCAGCAGGGTGAACGCGGGCTCACCCGCCATCTCGCCGCACATCCCGACCCATATATTGGACTTGTGCCCCGTATCTATGACGTTCTTGATGAGCCTGAGCACCGCGGGGTGCGCCGGCTCGTAAAGGTACGCGATCTTCTCGTTGACCCTGTCGACCGCGAGCGAATACTGTATGAGGTCGTTCGTCCCTATAGAGAAGAAACTTATCTCCCTCGCGAGGATATCCGCAGTCAAGGCGGCGGACGGCACCTCTATCATGACGCCGACTTCCACGTTCTCGTCGAACGGGACGCCGCCGCGCCTCATCTCGTCCTTTATCTCGGCGAGCAGCTTGTTCGCCTCGCGGACTTCCTCTATGCCCGAGATCATCGGGTACATTATCTTAAGCTTCCCGTGCGCGGACGCCCTCATTATGGCCCTCAGCTGGATCTTGAATATGTCGGGGCGCGCCAGGCAGAACCTGATCGCCCTCCAGCCCATGAACGGGTTCATCTCTTTCGCGATCTTCATCTGCGACATGAACTTGTCGCCGCCGAGGTCCAGCGTCCTGACTATCACCGGGTTCGGCGACATCTGTTCGGCAACGCTCTTGTAGGACTGGTACTGCTCCTCCTCGGTCGGGAAATCCGTCCGGTCGAGGTAGAAGAATTCCGTCCTGTACAGGCCGATGCCGTTCGCGCCGTGCGACTTCACGGATGCGACCTCGTCGGGTATCTCTATGTTCGCGGCCAGCTGTATGATGCGGCCGTCGGGAGTGACGCAGGGCAGGTCGCGCAGTTGGACCAGCGACGCGTCCACTTCCGCGAACTTCGTCTTCTCCTGCTCGTATTTAGAAAGGGTCTCCTGGTCGGGATTGATTATCACAAGGCCGTTCGAACCGTCCACGACAAGGGTATCGCCGCTCTTGATGTTCTTCGTGACCGACTTCAGGCCTACTACGGCGGGTATTTCGAGCGCCTTCGCCATGATCGCGGTATGCGATGTCTTGCCGCCTATATCGGTCGCGAAGGCGATGACATTCTTCTTGTGCAGCGACGCGGTATCCGACGGCGAAAGGTCGTAGGCGACGAGGATCACTTTTTCCTTTATATCGGCGAGCGTCTCGCGCTTCTTGCCTAGCAGGTGGTTCAACACCCTCCTGCCTATATCGCGGATGTCCGCGACGCGTTCCTTGAGGTACTCGTCCTCGACGTTCTGGAACGCCGTCATGTATTTCCTCAGTACGTCGTCAAATATGTACTCGACGCATACGAGGTCCTTCTTCAGCCGGGATATGACCTCCTCGATCAGGGTGCGGTCTTCGAGGACAAGCAGGTGGGCGTTGAATATTTCGGCGTGCTTTATTCCGAGCTGGTCGGAGATCCTCTCCTGTATCCCGAGTATCTCCTGCCTCGTCTGGATAAGGGCATCCTCAAAACGCGCGATCTCCTTCGGAAGGTCCTTCTCGCTTATCTCGCGCCTTATGATGGTATAGGCTTCGCTGTCTAATATGAAGACCTTGCCTATCGCGATACCGGGAGATGCCGCGATGCCCTTAAGTAACATCAATTACCTCGCCTTATTTGCCTCGGGCGCGTCCAGGTCGCCCGACAACACCTGTTCAAGTTCCGCCATCGCCTGCTCCGCGTCATCCCCGTCGATCTTCATGGTGACCTGGCTGTTCTTTCCGGCGGCAAGCATAAGTATCCCCATGATGGACTTGCCGTTGACCTCGAGCTTGCCCTTCTTGACGATGACTTCAGAGTCATATTTGTTCGCGACCTGCACAAAGACAGCGGCAGGCCTCGCGTGGAGCCCTGACTTATTCCTTATGGTGATCTTTTTTTCCGCTATCATCTCATTCCTCTATTTTAATATTTTTAGAAAACTTTACCTTCCAGCTTCCGCCCGGGGCCAATCTCAACCCCCAGTGGAACAACAACGCCACTTCCTGGTATGTCCTCTCAAGCCCCTGTTCCGAGTCCGACACCGTCTCTATCGGGAAATACCAGAGCGACGCCTCCTCCGAAAACTCGAGATCCACCTTGACGCCGTACCACTGGTCGTTCACGCATATGTTCTTTATCCCGCCCGCCTCGCCTACCTTGTTCAGGTGCGGGTCCTTGAGCGAGTAGCTGAATTCTATCCCGAACCTCGGGGCCAGCTCTTTGCTTCCGGTATTCGTAACCGTATATTCAACGTCAAAGCCCGCCTTGTTAGGCTTCACGCTTATCGTCTTTACTATCCTGACCGGTGAAGCCGCCCCGTCTGCGCCGTAATAATTACCGTCGCGCGACATCTCGAGCCTGGCCGCGCCTGCCCCTGGCTTCGCGTTCCTGGCGCTGTATTTATATTCTCCGTCCACAAAATCGCCCGACTCGCCGTACCTGGAGGCCGCGAAATCCTTCACGGTCGTGCCTTCCTTCAGGAAGTGGTCAATAAGCGAGACCCTCCTGTACCAGTCATAGCTCAGGTCCGCCACGAGTTCCGCGTCCTTCGCCCTCGATACGTCATGTATCGAATCTATGCCGTCGGACTTATTCCCCTGGGCCCCGGCCGCCTTCGCCTTTTCAAGCGCCTTATCGTGGTACGGCTCCCTGCGCCTTGCCAGCGTATTGGTCAGGTTCAACGCAAGGGGCTTAAAATCCAGTTCAAAGATCGACCCGCCGTTATGCGGCGAGATATCCAGCTCTATTTTTGAGTTGGATATTAAAACCTCATCGTACGAATCGCAATCGAAATCCGTCTCGACCACCTCGACCCAGTCCGCCTTCTTATGCGCGGCCTTGTCGAGCTCCTTTTGCGCCTTGATGATGTTCGAGTAGACCGCCGAGCGCAGGTGGTTCAGGTACAACCCGCCGAAAACTCCGTGCCAGTACGCGCAATTGCACTGGCTCTTGTAGATATATTCGAGGGCCTTGCGCGACGCGCTCGGCTTCGCTTCCGCGACAAGCCCGCTGACGAACTGCATCTTCTTCTGCATGCTGTTCGCTTCCGGGTATTTCACGAGGAAATTCTTGAAGTACCCGCCGCTCCATTCCATCATCTCGCGGTAACTCGCGCACGTAAGGTATATCCTTCCGGTCGGGCCGTTGTCCCTTATATAATCAGAGAACATCGTGGTCTTAAGCCACGGGGATTCGCTTTCTAACGCGTTGAAAAAATTCTCGAGCCACTTCTCTTCGTAGACCCATTTATGCGTCCCGGGCCACACGCCGAACTTCTCGCCGTCATCGGCGAATATCTTAGACGCGACGCCTTTGTCCTTCTGCCCCCTCATGTAATCCACAGTCTCGTGCGGGAGCTTGAAAGGCATCAGGTACCTGAGCTTCTCCGAACCGGGGAATATGAACAGCTTCTCGCCGTCATCCTCGGTCACGTAATATCCTGTCGTATCGTCCGGCTTCTGCCCCACGTACGAAAAATGCCAGTCATCGACGATCGCGTACTTTATTCCCGCTTTCGCGAGCGGCTTTATCAACGTCGGCTCCCATACCCTCTCGGTAAGCCATACGCCCGCCGCCGGTTTCCCCGTAAATTCCCTGAGCTTCTCGTTCATCAGCTTGACCTGGCCGAGGATATCCCTCTCAGGTATAAGCGTCAGGATCGGCTCGTAATAACCGCCGCCGAGCATCTCTACCTGTCCGCGGCCTACCATCTCCTTCAGCATGCCGATGAATTCCGGGTGCTTATCCGCCATCCAGTCAAGCAGGCAGCCCGAGTAATGCAGCGACATTTTTAGCCGCGGGCGCCGGTACAGTGATTCCAGGAAAGGCAGGTACGACTTCTCGTACGCCTCGGCGAACACCCAGTCGAAATTGCCTTCCGGCTGGTGCGAGTGTATCGCCATCAAAAGATCTATCGTTCCCCTCCCCATCAAACCCCCGTACCCCTCACTTCATATATCAGGTCAAGTATCCTCTTGGAGATCTTGTCGGCGTTATGCCTTACATAATCGTCGGCCGTTATCATGTCGCCTTCGACCACGCCTACGCCCATCTCGCGTATCTTCTTCGTATCCGGTTCTACGGGATACGCCATCTCCGACTTGTATTTTTCCTGCAGGCGCCCGGGTATATTCGCCGAATTTATCATCGCGTAATCCACAAGCGCGTGGTGCGTATGCCTGATCAGCACATCAAGGTGGTCCGACGCCTTGAACCCGTCCGTCTCGCCGTGCTGGGTCATCACATTGCAGATATATATCTTTACCGCGCGCGACCTGAGTATCGCCTCGACTATCCCGTCGACCAGCAGGTTCGGCAATATGCTTGTATAGAGGCTTCCCGGGCCAAGCACTATAGCGTCCGCCTCCTTTATCGCGAGTAACGCTTCCGGGGTCGCCTTGGCGTTGTCAGGCCTCAGTGAGACCCTCTTTATCGGGCTCACCTTGGCGCCGGACGGCGAAGTAGTCAACGGTATCGTGCTCTCGCCTGAGGTCTCGGACCCGTCCGCCCTTTTCGCCACAAGCGTGACCTTATTGAGGGTCGACGGCACGACGCTGCCGCGTATCGCGAGTACCTTGCTCGATTCCTTTATCGCCTTGTCGAAATCGCCGGTTATCTTTGAAAGGGCCGTGATAAAAAGGTTTCCGAAACTGTGCCCCTTGAGCCCCTCGCCTTCCGTGAACCTGTACTGGAAAAGTTCCCTCATCAGCCCCTCGGCGTCAGCCAGCGCGACGAGGCAGTTGCGTATATCCCCCGGCGGCAACACGTCGAATTCCGTCCTGAGCCTGCCGGAACTCCCGCCGTCATCCGCCACCGTAACGATGGCGGTAATATTCGATGTGACTTCCTTCAGCCCGTGCAGCAGGACAGACAGCCCGGTGCCTCCGCCTATTACCGCTATCTTCGGGCCTTTCGAAAGCTGCCTCTGCCTGAATATGATATCGACGAGGTCCTTCTCGCGGCGAGGCAGGAAGACCGTAACGAACGACTTGACCATCTTCCTGATGCCTATCGTCATCATGATGATGCCGGCCATGAAAAGCAGTGTGCCAAAGACCAGGTAATTCGCCTTATGTGTCGCGAAATATCTCTCGTAACCGAACCACAGGAAACCGGCGGAAAACATCACCGCGGATATGCCGAGGGTGAAGAGGAAGATCCATCTCTTTATCCTCATACCCGGATATAACCACTTAAACCACCGCATTGTCCGTGATCCTTTTTGGGACGATCTAATTAGTGGCGTTTCGTATCTTCGTCTTCGATAAGCCGCAGAATGCTCTTCTCATCTTTGCATTGCTTGAGGGATTCGCGGAAGACCCTATCCTTGAGCAGGCGTGATATTCTTGCCAATGCCTTGAGGTGAGGACCGGCCGAATCTTGGGGCGCGACCAGAAGGAAAAATATGTGCACCGGCTCGCCGTCGAGCGAATCGAAATTCACTCCCTTCGGCGACAGCGCGAACGCCGCCGTCAGCTCCTTTACCCCGTCGCATTTCCCGTGGGGTATGCCTACGCCCGAACCGATGCCGGTCGAACCCAGGGCCTCGCGGCTCATGAGTATCTTCGACAGCTTGTCCTTCTCTTTCACGGATCCGGCCTTGGACAGGAGATCGACGAGTTCTTTTATCGCGTCATCCTTAGTCTTTGCCTGAAGATCTGCGGTCACAGCATCCGGGTTAAGAAAGTCCATTATCTTCATTGCGGCTTCCTCCTAAGAAAGTGGTTTGTCCAAAAATGGAGCGGGTGAACGGGTTCGAACCGTCGACAACTACCTTGGCAAGGTAGCGCTCTACCAACTGAGCTACACCCGCTTAAATCTGTTAATTACTTCTACGCCAATTCAAACATTACTGGTGCGGGCGGGGGGATTCGAACCCTCAAGGGTTGCCCCAATAGCTCCTAAGGCTATCGCCTGTGCCAGTTCGGCTACGCCCGCCTGCATAAACGGCTCAGCAATCTTGTGTTTTCGAGCCAAGCATGGAACTCTACCATCATAATATATTTTTTTAAGTAGGACTATAGAATCTTTCTTCGAATAATTCAAGCAAGAAACCCGGCCAATCTTTATAAGACACCCTCCGCCTAGACCATAAATCTTCTTTATGGTTTCCTTCAATGCCGACAAAAAAACCCGGCTTCCGGAGTAAACCCTTACCTTCAACTGAGGGTTCTTGCTTTCCGGATGTTTAAACACGTTTATATTCCCATCGCCATCGACTAATCCTCTCAAAAAATCCGGGAAATATCCTTCAGGGACCATAACCGGTCCCAGGATCAGGCTCTTATTCTTTTTTAATCCTATCGACATAAGAAACCTGTAAAAAGCAACATCTCCAAATTGAACCCGGTAATATAGTTTTTGCGGGGCAGTTCCTCGCTTTTTTGTGCCAATTTTATTCGGTAATTTCAATGAACGGCAAAAAACTTCCACCAGCTCCTTGTCCTTCGAACAGAACTCAATATGGCGTCCATCTTTCGAAAGGTTGCCGTCGGACGTAAGTAAACCTATAGCATAAGCTACATCCGCACTCCAAATACCACCTATATTATTAACCATAACCCCATAAGGGTGACCTGTAATTCATATTTGGTGAGCCGCGAAGGACTTGAACCTTCAACCAACAGATTAAGAGTCTGCTGCTCTACCGATTGAGCTAGCGGCCCGCATTTAGAAAAGCAATTTTAGCACAAACTCCACGCCAGGTCAATCAAAAATCAAACTTTATCCCTACTTCCGCTTTCCTCTCTCCCTGGGCCAGCTTCTTAAGGCGCAGGAACGCCTCCCCGCCAAGCAGTTTACGGCTCAGCGTCAGGCCCATGCCCGGCTTCCGGCCCCGGGCGCCGGTTACGTCAAATTCCAGCGAATAGCGCTTGTTGATGTCCCATCTCACCATGCCGGGTATCTTCACCACGCTCTCGACCGGGCGCTTGTACCGCGACACGCCTATCCCGACCCTGAACTTCAGCGCGCCGAATTTTCCTTTTATCGCCGCCTTCTCGAGCTGCGCCCTGAAAACAAACCCCGACTCACCGCTCGAGTCCAGCAGGTACGATATCCTGTCCGTCCCGTTTATCCGCCAGGCGCCCCTGAAGACCAGGCAACGCTCTATCCTGTCGCGGCGTTTAAGGCCGGTCTTCCTGTAACGGTAGAGGATCTCGTTGTCCTTGCCGGTCTCCCATTTCCCGTCGAGGACGAGCACATCCTCCTTGCCGTCCTTCCTGTATACGGCGAAGGAAAGGCGGTTCTTTTCGTCGGCCTGCCATCTTCCGTCCAATTCAATAATGCGCGTCGTCTCAACGCCGCCGACTTTTTTAGACGTTATAAGGGCGGTCAGCCGGTCACTGGATACTCCGGCGATCTCGCCCTTCAAGCTAAGGGCCTCAACGCTTCCGAGGCCCTTGGATTCGGTTACCGTAAATTCCAGGTCGTGGTTACTGTTGAGCCGCCACCTGTTTTTCTGAAGGTATGAGGGCATACTGCGGGTCCAGTTTCTCCAAAAATTTCATGCTCATTGAACGGAAAAATACCGCGAACGGCAGGTTAAGCGACGACAGGCAGAACAACAGGAATATGACGATCGGCGTCAATATTACGCCTGCTATCACCCAGTATGGCAGTACCGCAACCGCGGGCAAAGCCTTCGAGATGAAATACAGGGCCACCACCACCAGCACGACCGGGACCAATAACACTATCCCCGCCGCGATGAACGCGAGCATAAAGGCGATCCCCGCGCCGATGCCGAGCCCTATCTTTATCAACAGGTAGACTACGAAATTACCCTTATTTGCCTTTACGAGCGCCCACGCCTTCCCTATCCCGGCGAGCGCCTTTATCCTGTCCTTATACATTATCGGCAGGGCCAGGTCTGTCATCATGGCCATGAATACCGCAACGGCCGCCACCGCAACCGTGAATACCAGTATCAACGGTATGAAGGCGATGAACGCGGCCTGCACATATATTAATATCCCCAGGCCGACGAACGACGCGATCCCGAGGAGGAATACCAGCATAAAAACGATATTGAACCTGAAATATGAATTGCCGGCAACGTCGTTATCCGAGAACGGTTTCCTTATAGAGGCGTCGTTCCTTACTATGTCATCTATGAACACGAACGAGAATCGCGAACCGAGCCACATGAATATAAGCAACAGCGCGACGATAAATAACATAACGGACCCGAATATTGCCCAGGCCGTTGCCGTATCAACAGGCGCTTCCGTCCTTGCGGAGCCATCCTCCGATGGGACACACTCACCCTGCTTCTGCTCCTGCTGTTCCTGCCGGCTTTCTTCGTAATGGCGGCCGTCGTTAAAGTTGCACCCATTCGACATCGAACCCGCCATTATCGCGATAAAGGCGAGGACGAGCCACTTCTTGAAATTAAAAGGCTTGAAGAGCACTGTCTTTGTCCAGTCCGCGGAATCCCCTATTACCGCGCCGAAATCGACCATCTATCCCTCCGCTTTAATTGCCCTTATCGTATTTCTTGAGGTAATCCCGGAGTTCCTCGTCATTAAGGTAGCCGTCGCCTTCCCTGTCGAACTTGCTCTGGTTCTTTGTGGTGACCTTTATGGCAAAGTTGTTCCTTATATTGTGCTCATTGATATATTCGGCCTCTTCCTTCTTCGTCATCTTCGGCAGGGATTTATTCTGGTTCTCCTTAAGTATCCCCGATATGCTAACCGCGCCCGCCTGCGGGGCCATCATAGATGACACTATTACGACCGCAACGAGGACATTTATGATCTTCACTTTTTTTGCATGGCCTTAATTTTCATGTTCCTATACATTACCATCCCTCCGTGCAGCAGCCCGATCGCCAGCGTCGCGATCCCGAGATGCTCATGCACCTCAACATCCACGCGCGCGAGGCCGGTCACCGCCGTTGCGATCAGCAGCATCACCGCCGCCACTCCCGAAAGTTTTATCATATTATACAGTTTGAACATCTCTCCTCCTTATGGGGCCATCCCGCAGGGGGCCATCCTACTCGACGATCAGCTCCCCTTTGCGGTCCCCGCCCTTGTTGCAGTAAGCGTGCGCCTCGATCTTGTCGTCTTTTTTTAACCCGGGGATCTTGAACGAATCCAACTGCTGGTTCCCGACCTGCCCTGTATATTCTCTTTCCGTGAACATCTCGCCGTTTACCGAAACTTCCATCTTGTAAATATAATGCTGCCTGGGGTCCCCTACGGAATGCGTCACTATCACCTGGGCCTTACCGTCGTCAGTAAGCGACACATCGACGTTCGATGGCGCGTGCGCGAACGCCGCCGGCACCATCAACACCGCCATCATAAGAGAAAGCGCTATTGCCCTCATCATCTTCCCTCTTTTCAGCCCCTATTATATCAAAAAATTTGGGGACACAATACTTAATTCTCTGGTATAATGCTTTCATGTCACACTTGCTAATTTGGGGGTTAGTGGGTGCTCTGTATTCTCCTGTCATCTACCAGCTTTACAAAGCTCGTTGGGAGACAATAGATTACACGCACGCGTACTTCATACTCCCTCTATCGTTCTTCCTTGCCTGGAGGAATTTAAGGAATCGTGACGCGACCGCCGGAAAGGCATCCTCGTCGGGCCTTTTCCTGGTGGTGCTCGGCCTCGCAATGTTCATCTTCGGATGGAAGCTAGGCTATCTTTTTATATCGACGCTCTCGCTTATCCCCCTGCTCTACGGCATAATTATCTACCTTTACGGCACAGTCATGGCGAAGCGGCTGTCTTTCCCGATCCTCTACCTTTTATTGATGGTGCCGCCGCCTCTCGGCGTGCTCGACGCGATAACGATCCCGATGCGCCAAGGCATCTCGGAAGCCGCCGTCGCGATACTCAACGCGATCCATTACCCTATCCACCGCGAGGGACTGATGCTCTACCTCGGCACCCACGAGATCTTCATGGGCGCGCCGTGCAGCGGTTTCCGCTCGCTGATAACGATGTTCTCCCTCGGCATATTTTACGTTTACGTCATCAAGGGCACGCTCTGGAAGAAATTGGCGCTCGTCGCCGCGATAATCCCGCTGGCGCTGCTTGGCAACCTGATACGAGTCATTACGCTATGCCTGCTTACATATCATAAGGGCGAGAAGGTCGCCCAGGGCTTCTTCCATTATTTCAGCGGCGGCGTAATATTCGTGATAATGATAGTCGGTTTGCTGGTATTGGAGGCTGTTTTGGAGAGATTCGAGAAAAAAACCGGGAGTGTCCCCCGCAGGGGCGCTTCGCAGCCAAAGTGACACGTCCCCGCATAATTATAACGCTGCTTATAGCCGCGATGGCGATATCCTTTGCCCTGCCGAAATGGAAGTACAAGGGCGCCTATACGCTGTCGAAGGTGTCCATCCCCTATTCAATGACCGGCTGGCAGAGCATGGACGTCTCCGGCAGCATGAAATCAAAGATGAAGGACCAGGAAGTCTATAACTTCGTCGGCGACGTCTTCGCACGGGTCTACAGGAATTTCCTCGGCGAGCAGCTGCTCTTCCTCGTGCTCGACGCGGGCAACTTCCATAACCCAAAGGTCTGCTACGGCTCGAGCGGTTACATGATCACCGAGCTGGACGACATCGAGCTCGAGGCCAACGGCAGGAAATTCAAGGCCCACGCCCTCTCGATGGAAAAAGACGGCGAAGGCCTCACAATGGTCTACTGGATCTGCATCGACAAGAGGATAGTCGGCTGGACCGAGCAGAAATTCATCGAGCTCTGGGCATCTATAATGCAAAAGAAGAAAGCCGGACTCATGGTCCGGCTCGATATACCCACACGCAAGGACGGCACAGATACCTCCCTGCGCCTGGCCAGGGATTTCGTCAAAGACCTTTCCCGCAACCTCTCTCCCGGGCAGTCAGAATATATATTCGGGAAATAAACTCTCCGGTCTACGGCCTTTTTATTGTTTCGTCATGCCTTCCGACATTCCTTAGCACGACCCTATCCTTGATCATGTTGAATGTCAGCCTGCAATCGAGAGAGACGCGCGCTTCCCATATATCCTTCGTCCCTTTGATCTTCTTTGCCTGAAGAGAAGGATGCCGCAGGTCCGATCCCATCCTTTTCAACGCTTCCCTTACCTGCGCCTTTAGGCCCTCCGGGAGGGTTTTATACGCCCTCTTGAACCTTTCGGTGATATAAAAGGTCATTTATCGAGGTGATCCAGAAGTTCACTGATATTCTTAAACTTCCTAACCTTGCCGTCTTTTATGTCCTTCTCGGCCTCTTTCTCCCCATCCTGCCATTTCTTGTTCCAAAAAAACGCCTGTTCCGCGTCTATTACCTTCTTTGGCGACAGGATTATCCTTCCATCCCTGACCTCAGCCTCCAGGATATCCCCGACAGCCACGCCCAGTCCTTTGCGTATTGACGAGGGTAATGTAACCTGGTAATTACGTCTTATCTGAAGTACCATTTCTACCTCCATTTTCTTAGTTTCAGTATTTCTTAATTTCTGACATAATTTTACCACATATCCCTCCTTTGTCAATAAATGAATCGGGCATAAAAATTCCCTCCCTTAACGTCATTGACGTTAAAAGAGGGAATTTTCTTTCAACTATTTTTGAGGGTGTCCCCTCGGAGGATGGCTCCTATTTCCTGCGCAATCTCCTCGCGGCAAGCGTCGCGCCGCCGATCAAAAACAGCGCCGTCGAAACCGGCTCCGGAGCGGCGATCGGAGTCCCTGATATCCGGATATTGTCGATGCCGGCATTAACAAACCCTGCCGTTGACATCACCCTCAAATCGAAGTTCATATTGATCCAGCTGTCATTAGCGTTGAGCGATAGTTCGGATAGGTTTATCGTCCTCGTCTGCCATGCCTGTCCGGTCTCGACGTTATCGATGACGCCCGCATACCAGCTTCCTATCGGCGTGACCGTGACAGCGCCGTTATCCAACACATTATCATTCATCGTCTTTATATCATATTGGAGTATTATATTCTCATATCCCTCGGTATTTATACCGTCCTTTGAGAATAAATACGCATTATGAAAGACCGGGTAAAACACCGGAAACTGCGGCGACCCCGCCTGCTCCGTGGTTACTATTGACTGGAAGTCAAAGTACGTCCTGCCTTCGGCAATCGACGTCGTTACTTTGACATTATCCGTAGACGGACTATTCGAATAATTCCAGCTGCTCAGGCTCGAACAATCGTCAAAGAACAATTCATCGGCACAAGCTACGGCAGATGCCATTACAAATAGTACGACTAAAACAGATGTCTTCAACCTTGCCATAACTACTCCTCCTTTTGATTAATAAAAAAGCGGGGAGTTTTTCAACTCCCCGCTGAAGCTATTTCTTTTTACCCCGCAACCGCCTCACCGCCAGCGTCGCGCCGCCAAGCAGGAACAGCGCCGTGCTTATAGGCTCAGGGACCGTATTGATAGCCGTCGAAAAATACCTTGTCTGCCCCAAGTCACGGTTTCCGTCTTCGTTAGTCCAGATCATTTGCGCATCGCCGCTTATGTTGGCGATCGGCGAGCCGAGAAACTCATACCATGGGCTGTCCGTGCTGCCGTTGGTGTAACCGCCGGAATTTACAATGGTCGCCGTAGATTCCGCGAAACTGCCCAGGCGCACCGTCCAGTTTTCGGTATTGGTCAACAACGAAGAGGTCCCGTTGCTGAATAAATAATTCGAATTATTCAGCTGCAAGTCACCCATTATGCCCGCTATATTATAGCTATCATCCCACGCAACGATATGAAGGTAATTCGTCACTCCCGGTGTAAGCGTAATACCCCAATTCCCG